>Ga0335070_10000027_pt1 | contig 227615 bp, 226 predicted proteins | sample Lox_Sample_13_FD_206722 | JGI IMG/M metagenome (GOLD analysis project Ga0335070, IMG submission 206722) | Soil microbial communities from Loxahatchee National Wildlife Refuge, Florida, United States - Lox_Sample_1.3 | ecosystem: Environmental > Terrestrial > Soil > Wetlands | place: USA...
TACACCACGACTCTGTTCCCGGGCTTCACCCATTGAAATCCAATACCCAGACAAGTTTCTTTGGGGTCAAAGCCATAAACAGCCTGGTGATCCTTGCCGAACCTGATTCTTCCAGTGGCACCCATCACATCGGTTTGTTCAAGCGCCTTAACCACCGCATCGGGCTCAACGGTCTTTGCCCGCTCAAAGGCATTAGCCAAAATATAGATGGAGTCGTAGCTCGGTCCTGGGCCATGACCGGAGAGTTCGGTCCTCGCTTTTTCGCCCCATTTCTTTCCGTAGTTTTGATTGAATTCCATCGACTTCGGCACCGCCTTCACCGGAATGGGTCCAACTTCATAAATCATGTTTACCATTCCATCCACTTCTCCTTCAAATACCTTCCAGGCATTTTCAGTGGTCACAGGGCTGATAAAACCAGCAAGCAGAGCTGGAATCTGCATCGCCCGGGCTTGTTTCAGCAGAATACCGCTCTGGGGCATATCAAAGATCGGTACAATCACCTGTGATTTTTGAGCCCTGGCCTTTATCATGGAGGGAGAAAAGTCAGAGGCCCCCGTAGCATAGGTGTCAAAAGCAGCCACCTCCCATTTATTCTCTTTAAACCACTTTTCAAGGCCTGCACCGGTTCCTTTCGCCCACAACACGTCTTGCGTGATTAGATAAGACTTGTTGAAGCCAAATTCCTTATTAATAAATCCCATAACACCGCCCAGATACATTGCAAGGTAGGGAGCATTGATGCAATTTCGAAAGATATACTTATATTTGTCATACTCCTCCGTAACCTTTTTCTGCATGAGAGGGGTCATGGCAATGCAGCAAACGTAAGGTAATTTATATTTGGACATCAGGTCCATGGACGACAAGAGAACTTCAGATCGGAAATTTCCTAACGCAATCGCGTGTGGCTTCTTTTCCAGGATCAGCTTTTCTGCTGCTGTTAGAGCATCGTGAACCGGAATCCCGGGCTCGTGTTCTCTTGTATCAATGGAATAGACTTCAATTTTATGTTTTGTACTACCTACCTGGACGCCACCCTTTGCATTGATCTTATCGCGGGCGAGCTGAATGGCCATCCATCCGTCCCGGCCCTCAATGGAACCTAAGGCAGTCGGAACACCTATGACAATAGGCTCACCAGGTTTAAGTTGTGCCTGTGAGATAAGAGGAAAACTGACCAAAAACGCAAATAACAGAAAACCTAAAAATATTCCTTTTTTCATAGCACCCTCCTCCTTTGAATTAGCGAGAGAAACAAATTGAATATTGCAAAATTTGGGATTTCTGTCAATAGTTTCTATGATTTACTACATTTTTGTGTCACGGACCCCCTCCCTCCCACAATATTAAACCATTAGGTATTTCTTTTTTATTTCCTCATTTCGCTCAAAATCTGCGAGGGTTCCCTCAAAACGGATACGTCCGTTATCGATCACGTAAACTCGGTTGATCAATTTCAGGGCTGACTTGACATTCTGTTCCGTGAGGAGAATGCTAATCCCTGCTTCTTTCATTGCCAGAATTTGATTCTCGAGCTCCCTTACGATAAGAGGAGCCAAGCCCTCCGTTGGCTCGTCCAGCAAGAGAAGTTCAGGACTGCTCATTAATGCCCTGCCAATGGTGAGCATCTGCTGCTCCCCACCACTTAAATTGCCGCTCCTTCTTGTCCTGATTTCCTTGAGGGTAGGAAACAGCGTGTACACTCTTTCTTTACTCCAGTCCGTTTTCCTGTTATGAACAATTTCAAGATTATCATCTATATTTAAATCGGCAAAAACCCTTCGATCATCAGGGACGTAGCCGATACCCTTACGGACGAGAGCGTAAGCTTTTTGTCCCGTGATGTCTTCACCATTAAACGTAATTCTTCCTTGCTTCGGAGGTGTCAATCCCATGATGCTCCGCAATGTTGTGCTCTTTCCCGCTCCGTTCCTTCCAAGAAGGCCCACGACCTCTGCCTTGTCAACTATGAGAGAGACGTCAAAAAGGATATGACTCGAACCGTAATAAGTATGTATTTTGTTGACATTCAACATACGTCACTTCCGCCTAAATAGGCTTCCTGCACCGCCTGATTAGCCCGCACTTCATTGCAGGACCCCTGAATAATTGTGCCGCCCCTCACCATGACCATGATTCTGTTTGCAATACCAAAGACAATTTCCATGTCGTGTTCACAAAACAGGATGGTGAGACCACGCTTCCCAGAGAGGTCTTTGATCAGCCCGATACAGCGTGAGGTCTCTTCAGGAGCCATGCCAGCGGTAGGTTCGTCAAGAATTAAGAGCTCAGGATTACCTCCCAGGGCCATTGCGATCTCAAGCACTTTACGGTCGCCATGGGAGATCAGTCCGGTTGTGCGACCTTTCTTACCCATCAGGCCAACGCTCTCCAGTATCTCATTCGTCTCTTCAACGGCCAATCTTGACGAAGGAGTAAAGAGATTCCACGTCCTTCTTTCCCGGGATAAAATTGCAATCTGAACATTCTCGAAGATCGACAATCTCTGAAAAACATTGACAACCTGGAAAGAGCGGGAAATCCCTTTTTTGCAGATTTCGTAAGACGGGAGTCCTGTAATATCCTCGCCTTTGAAAAAGACTTTCCCGTTCTCGGGTTTTAAGACGCCTGTGATCAGATTGAAGAGAGTAGTTTTCCCCGCGCCGTTGGGACCGATGACGGCTACGATCTCACCCTTCTCCACTGAAAGGTTTGCACGATTGACTGCTACAAACCCACCAAAGGATTTCGATAATGTTTTGACTTCTAACACTCACGACTCCTTGACGGCCGGTTGGGCAAGGTCCGTCTGCTCAACAGCTTCGGCCTGTTCTGCAATTTTTCCGTACAGCTTATCTTGGATATAACCAAGTATTCCGTTGGGAAGGAAGAAGATTACCAACATCATCAAGATACCGAGGGGAAGTGTCCAATAATCCGTAAACCCACTTACAAATGTCCTCAGCGAGATGATGACAGCCGCACCGAGCATGGGGCCTAAGAAAGTGAACCATCCCCCGAGCAGACACATGATCAAAACCTCGAGGGAGAGAGTCCAGAAGAGCATGTCGGGAAAGACAGCCGTATCGACGACAATAAAAAGTGAACCGGCAACCCCGGCAAAAAAACCCGCAATGACCAATACCATGAGCTGGTGAAGCTTGACATTGATTCCTATCATCCCGCTGCGCACCGGATTGTCGCGAATACCCTGGAGGGCACTGCCAAAAGGAGAGTTGATGATCTTATAAAGGGCCCAAAGAGATAGAAGCGTGACCAACAGGGTAAAATAGTAAGCGTTGTTTTGGGACGAAATAATTTCCGGCACAGGAATACCATGAATGCCATTATCGCCCCCTGTAAAGGAGTACCACCTGTAAACGATAATCCATACCAGAGAGCCGAGGGAAATCTGAAGCATTCCAAAATAGAGTTTCGAGAGACGGATACAGATTAATCCCATGATGAGACTGAGAAATGCTGCTGCAAACGGGCCAACCACAAAGCCAACCCAGGGGGAGAGTCCACTTTTGGTAATCATCAGTGCTGCGGCGTAGGCCCCCACTCCGTAGAAGACAGCGTGGTGAAATTGAAAGATTCCTCCATAGCCGAGAGGAAGATTAAGGCTCGTTGCGAGAAGGCCGGTGAGCAAAATAATCGATATCAGATAAATGTAAAAACGCGGTAGGAAGAGGGGTAACAGGAATAAGAGGACAATCACAGCGCCTCCCACGATGCGCCCATTTCCTCCTGAGGTGTTTTTCAACATAGTTCTCTAACCCTCGATCACCAGGTCGATTTGAGAAGGCCTGTCGGCCTGAGCAATAACACGACGATCACAGCAGCATACGGAAAAACGATCCCAAATTGAGGCCATATCAAGATGCCCAATGATTGAGCCAGACCGAATATCAGAGCACCCAGCAATGCTCCCCAGATGTTGCCCAGTCCCCCGATGATCACGATGAGAAAGGCTTCCATGATGAGCGTATGGTCCATTCCAAGGGAGACGTTTACCGTGGGCGCTACCAGTGCACCACCCAATCCTGCCAGGAGACAGCCGATCATGAAAACAAAAGCGAATACCCAACTTACATTGATTCCCACTGCGCCCACCATCTCCCGGTCTACCGCGGCAGCCCTTGAGATCTTCCCTATCTTTGTTTTGTTCACAATAAGCCATAGGGCCACCGCCACAATCGGGCCGATCCCGAGGAGGAACACATTGTAAAGAGGAAAGGGAAGCCCCCCAAACAGGTGGACCGATCCCTGGAAGACCCGGGGCACGGGTACAGATTTATACTCCATGCCCCAGACCATCTTCACAAGGTCACCGAACACGAGAGAAAATGCGAACGTTAACAAAAGGAGCATGATGTGCTCTCGCTCATAGAGATGCTGGAAAAAGCTCCTTTCAGCGATGAGGCTTACAAAGGCAACGCCGAGGGGTGCGAGAAACAAAGCCATCCAAAAGCCCAAGGAGCCGCCGCCAATGGCCCCCGAAATGGTAAACGTCATAAAAGCGCCTACCATATACAGAGACCCGTGCCAGATGTTAGGGATCCTGAGGACACCCAGGATGAGGCTTAGCCCGGAAGCAACAATGAAGAGGATGACGGTCCGAGACAATCCCACAAAGATTTGGGACATCAGTTTCGGCGAAAAGATCGTGTAGATCAAGTCCATCGATTCTGCCTTCTAAGAAGATTAATTTTTACGTGTTTTCAGCACTTCTTCGCATGTCGGCATAAAGTCTTTAGAGGGCACCATCATGATATCGCTTGCAACGAGAAAGTCCTTAAAATTTGGGCTTTTCTTCACAACGCCGAACATCATGGGCAACTGAAGCTGATGGTCACAGGCTCGCATTTCAAGCTTGCCTACTGGACTGTCGATCACCATACCTTCCAGGGCGTTGATGAACTTTTCCTTGTCCACTGCTCCTGCTTTCTGAAAACCCTTTTCAATAAGCCTACCGGCAGAATAGCCGAAGAGGGCAAACATCTGGGGGTATCTGCCATAGACCTTTCTAAATTCCTCTACATAGGCTTTATTGGCCGGTGTATCAGGGTAATAAAAGAGATACGGGGCTGTTCCATATACACCCTCAGGTCCGTCCGCACCCAGAGGTCCCAGAACCCCGTAATCGATGACCGTGTGCTGATATATTGGAACCCTGGCAACTAGGCCCGTTGCTTTGGCCGCCTTCGCGAAGGTCACCATGGTGGCCCCCCCCGTGGCAGCGATCAGAAAATCAGGCTTGGCACTCATAATCTGAGTGATGTAAGGGGTAAAATCAGATTCTCCCACCTTCCACCATGTCTGTTCAAGAAGCTGAACACCGGGTTTTAAGGCCTTCAGATTATTCCAGACGTTCTCAGCGATGGAATGACCGTATTCATAATCATCCCCTGCAATCCAATATTTCATAAAGGGTTTTTTGGAAAGCGCATACGCGGCCGCCCTGCCTGCCATCGCCGTATTTTCAGCAATGCCAAAAACATAGCGGTGGCCCTTTTCACCGGTGATCTTTTCGGTCCTTGAGTTTGTGACGAGGAAGGGTATTTTCTCTTTTCTTGCAAAGTCCGACACGGCAAGAGCGGTGGAACTGCTGATGGTCCCCATCAAGAGATCCACATTTTCTTTTAAAACCAGCTCCTTTGCCATGGCCAGCCCGACATCCGGTTTGAATTTTTCATCTCTTGTAACGAACTCAATCTTTTTTCCCAGAATGCCACCTTTTGCATTGATCTCGTTGACCACCATCTTGAAGCCGTCGAGAACGTCCTGGGACATGGTGGCAGGAGGACCGGAGTAGGTATCCACAATACCTATCTTAATCGTGTTTGCTCCGTATGAAGAAGAGGAGAAAAGAGAAAGACCCAAAAGCCCGACCATGAAAATAGAAAGATAAATCACCTTTTTCATACAAATACCTCCCATCATTTATTTTGTACCTTTAAATACTTTCTACCGATCACATTCTAAATTGCAGGGATAAGCTGTAATGTCCTTGATTTCTCCTATTCGATGTACGCCCCCTTGTCCGCGCTGACAGCGTATTTCGCAAAATGAGCAAGGTAGCCTCGGGTGACCTTTGGTTCCGGCGCTTTCCACAACGCGAGCCTTCTCCTGATCTCCTCATCGCTTATTTCCACGCTCACTCTCCGGGCAGGAATATCTATATCGATCATGTCCCCGTCGCGAATCACGGCAATCGGTCCTCCAACCATCGCCTCGGGCACAAGGTGTCCGATGCAGGGACCTCCCGAAGTGCCGGAAAACCTGCCGTCTGTGACGATCGCAATCGATTTGTCAAGCCCCAAATCCACCAGCAGCCAGGTGGCCATGACCATCTCCCTCATCCCGGGTCCGCCCTTGGGCCCTTCATACCGGATGACCATGACCTCGCCTTCCTTGACCTTCCCTGCGAGCAGGGCGTCGATACAATCCTCCTCCTGTTCAAAAACCCTGGCAGGCCCCCTGTGTTTCTGCATCTCCGGTCTGACGGCTGTTTGTTTCACGACTGCGATTCCCATATTGCCTTTCAAGATGGCAATCCCCCCATTTTTCGCCTTTGGATTGGAAAGCGGACGGATGATCTCAGGATCTTTGACTTTAATGGCCTGCAAGTTGTCCGTAAGGGATTTGCCGGTCGCGGTCATCACTCTTCCATCCAGGAGAGACTCCATTGATTTCATAACGGCCTGCAACCCTCCCGCCCGCTCGAAATCCTCCATGAGATATCGGGGATCTGAAGGTTTAATTTCCATAATAGAAGGGGTTTGCTGGCTGATGTTCTCGAAATCATCCAGCGTGAAGGGGTAATCAAGTTCGTGGGCGATGGCAGGAAAATGGAGGGTTAAATTGGTGGAGCCACTTGTCGCGCAACAAATCTTCACAGCGTTCCGGAAGGCTGCCGGTGTCATGATATCCCGCGCCTTTAAATCTTTCTGCAAAAGCTCCATCACCTTCCGGCCAGCCTCCTCAGCCAGTTTTTCCAAGGCCGGGTCAGTGGCACAGAGAGCAGAGTTTCCAGGAAGGGAAAGACCGAAAGCCTCTGCGGCGATGCACATGCTGTTTGCCGTCCCCATCAGACAGCAAGCCCCGGGGCCAGGGCAGACGCAACCCTCAATCTCTCGTAATTCTTCGCCTGTAATTTTGCCCTGTTTATGCATGACGAAATACTTCCCCATCGAAGACACGTCAAGCCGATCGCCTTTGTATCGCCCTGCAGGCATATAGCCACCGGTCACCAGTACGGTGGGAAGGTTGCAGCGGGCAGCAGCCATGATGAGACCCGGGACGATCTTATCACAGGTTCCGATCATCACAGCCGCGTCGTAGCTTGCATGCTCGATCATCATTTCTACAGAGGCCGCGATCAGGTCCCGACTGGGCAAAACATATTTGAAACCCACGTTTCCGCTTCCCTGCCCATCACAGGGAGCGAGCACATTGAAAATGGTGGCCATCCCTCCAGCCGCTTGTATTCCGCGCTTGACGGCTGCTGCAATACGATCGAGGTGATGGGAGCCCGGAAGAATTTCGTTCCATGTGTTGGCAATGGCGACAAGTGGCTTCTCCAGGTCTTCATCTGTAGCACCCATTGACTTAAAGAAAACCCTGCGCATGTAATACTGGGGTACCTCTGGGCTCAAACCCTTGCTTCTCAAATTGCTCATCTTTATCCTCTTACACGTGGACCGTTCACGGCGCTCAAACTACTTAATTAAATATCCGGATTCATCTTGAATATACAGAAGTCTCTCTGACCCAGTTTCTCTGCCTTCGTCAGTTTGCCAGAAGCGACCGAGATCATCTCTTCAAAGACGCGCTTTCCAGCCTCTGGTATGGTTCCCTTGCCCTGAAGAACCTTGCTGACATCGATATCGATGTTCTCTTTCATCTTGAGGTATGTCTGCCTGTTGCCTGTGATCTTGATGACGGGTGAGATGGGCGACCCTACCGGCGTACCTCCACCTGTGGTAAAAAGGACAATTTGTGCCCCTCCCGCTACCATCCCCGTGAGCTGTTCGATATCGTGGGCCGGGGTATCCATATAAACCAACCCTTTCGTTTCGGGGCGAGAGGCGTACGTGATAACCTTTTCGAGAGGGGCCGTCCCTGCTTTATAAATGCACCCAAGGGATTTCTCCTCGAGGGTTGTAATGCCTCCGGCAATGTTCCCCGGCGCGGGATTTCCTTCACGGATATTCTGGCCTGCTGCAATTGCCCTGTTCTCGCATCGCGCTACTGTACTGAGGACCTCCTGACCAACCTCCGGTGTTCTCGCCCTCTTAGCAAGGAGATGCTCGGCGCCGATCAGCTCAGGGGTTTCAGAAAGTATCACTGTTCCACCCTCTGCCACAAGCATGTCACAGACGGTACCAACTGCCGGATTAGACGCTAAGCCGGAGGTATAATCGGATCCACCGCATTCCGTGCCGAGAATGAGCTCGCTTACGGGGATAGGCTCCCGACTGAGTTTTGCTGCATCTCGCAGCATTTCTTTCACAATTTTTTTGCCCAGAGCGACCGTCTTCCTTGTCCCTCCAACCTCTTGAATCGTGAGAACCTCCACCCGCTTGCTGCTCGGAATAATGCCTTTTCTGATTTCGTCAGGAGTGAGTTCCTCACATCCGAGCCCGACAACCAGAACGGAAAAAATGTTCGGGTTGGTGCCAAAGCCGACCAGTGTCTTCTTGACCACCGTGCGGTCTTCCCCCATCTGACCGCAACCTGCGACGTTGGGTAGATAGACAACATCTTTCAAACCCTGGGAGATCGCCCGTGCAACGCCTTGCGAACAACCGACGCTGGGGATAACAAGAACGTGGTTTCTCGTTCCCGCTTTTCCGTCCCGCCTTCGGTAACCCTGAAAATTCACTGCGATCTAGCTCCGGACTTGACTGACCACATTGTGGACATGCACATATTCCCCTCGGCTGATTCTCGAAGTGCTCTGTCCGATACGCTCTCCATACTTGATAACAGCCTCACCTTTTTCTATATCTCTTAAGGCCAATTTGTGACCCATAGGAATATCTGACAAAAGTCTTATCTTCTCAACGTGGCCCTGAACCTCCACCGAGACTTGAGTGCCCGCGCTGAGCGTCTCGAGGGCAGTAGCGACGTTATCTCTTTCGTTGATGACAATTATCTTAGTTTTAGTACTCATTTCGCATCGCAGTCGTTACTGCTTCCAACCGGGCATGGGGATAATTAGTCCCCCTGATGGAAATATAGCAACCCGAGCTTTGGGGTAGACACGCTCGAGCTGGCTCAATCCTTCTTCGACAGAGGTCGCATACTCCAATCCCATGGTGTGCGCTTCATCCCGTGAAATCGTCGGTGACACGAGTATGGTCCGTATTTGCGGTCGAAGAATTAAAGCGGACATCGCCATATTAAATTCGAGCGGCTTTTCCGGCAGAAAAGGCATTCCCTTCGACATGGCTTCCTTTACGTACTCCGCACAGTTGTTTCCAGACCGCTCCCTCACCAGATTAAATGAAGAGACGAATTCCTTGCTCACCGGCGTCACAGTGGGAACGACCATCAAAATCGCGCCCGTTTCTTTTGTGACGACATCGGGCGCGCTCAAGCCTTTGCAGAACTGGTGGCCATGAGTGTGCGGATAGGTTGACGTGATCGTTACATCAACTTTCTCTTCGAATCTGGCTCCGAGTTTGTCCAAGCATGCTTCTACCGCAGCCATAAACGCCATTTCAAGACTGCCGCCCAGTATGCATGCGACTTCTCCATGTTGAGTGTAAACACAATTTATCGAGAAATCGAGCCCGATTGCCCTGGCGGCTCTGAAACAGTCCTCATGGAAAGGATTCCCTTTGGCAAGCCCTGCCGTGGCTCGAGGGTGTATCGTATGCTTCATGTGGTGGTCCCTGATAAAATCAAAGTTCGATACACCAGGCATCAAGATTTTGGGCCCGCCTCCGTAGCCTGCCATCGGGTGGGGCAATATGGAACTGATCCCTATCTTGACGTCTACCCTGGCTACCTCCGGATTGATTCTCACTACCCTTCCATCGCCGGGTAGCGCAATGGGCACAAGATCACTCTGCCATGCATTGTGCTGGACGACTCTGTAACGGGACATAATGTCCTTCCCCAGTCTTCCCTCAAGCTCTTCCCTCGTCATGGCCACATGGGTTCCAAGGGCTACGATGATCACCACATTCTCTCTTGAAAAACCCTGATTCACCAGATAAGGAAGAAGGACTTGAAGGATACCGGCTACAGGTGTAGGACGAGTCCAGTCATCGACGATGATTGCAATCCTTTTGGCACCGGAAATCAGTTCTTTGAGAGGAGGTGTCCCCGCGGGTGCCGAGAGTGCGTCACGCGTCATTTGTTCGATCGAGGATGACAATGTCTCCTCTTTGGCTGACACAAGATATGCCGGCACCCATTTCGCTGGAAGTGAAAAATATTCCTTCTTGCCCAAACCATAATATAAATGATAGTCCTGTTTCATAGTCGTCGCGTGTGTAAAGGGTATTACTTCTCACCCATGAAATAGATCATGCTTCTGCTCAAGTCAACTCTTTCTTCCTCGATGGCGAGGCAAACTTATTCCGTTTAATGTCCAGCTTAGAATCTTCGAGATGGACTCTTATGGCCTTTTTAACGCCTTCTTTGTCCTTGGCCTTTAGGCATTTAAAAATTCGCTTGTGTCCCTTGATGCTCCTAAGTTTCGTGTCGACGGAACTCTGAGCCCCTGTCCTGTAGAGCCTCAACCTGTGCCTGAGCGTGGCCCATATATCAAGCAGGGCCTTCATGCCGCTTGCCTTGATGATAATTTCATCAAATTCCGTGTCACATTGCAGATAGGAACTTAATTCTTCCTGCTCCGTCACTGCTTCCGATCGTATGAGAACTTGCTCTAAGGCATCAAGATAGGTCTGATCTTCGCTCTCAATCGCCTTTCTCGCAGCAAGAGGTTCAAGGACTGCTCTTATTTCATTAATTTCTATTGCTTCTTCCCAGGTGATCTGCCGCACCCGGTAGCCGACCCTTGGAAATGATTCAAGGAACCCTTCCATTTCCAAAACGTGCAAGGCTTCCCTGACAGGCGTCCGAGAAACCCTCAAGTGCTTGGCCAGCCTTCCCTCAAGCACTCGCGAACCCGGAGATACGTTGCCCAAAAGGATCTCCCGCTTAATCCTCTCATAGATCTGGCCCCGAATAAGTGGGGGGTATTCTATAACAAAACCCTTCAGGTGGTCATTCATGTCTTTTTACAATTGTTCTACCTATTGATTTGTTGACGGTACCCCAGTGTATTTTGTACCCTTATAAAACAAATTCCGTATCACTTGTCAAGTGAAATTCTTTTCGTGAAGGGCGAGGAAGAGGAACAGGATCATCCCTTACCCATCATTAAATTTGGTAGCCATGTTGCTATTTGCGGAAACGCAAACAGGATAATTAAGGCAAGGACGAGTGCTGAGAGGAATGGAACAACCCCTTTGTAAATTGTTTTGAAGGGAATTCCCGTGATATTACCCAATATGAAAACATATATCGCGATCGGCGGAATAATTCCTCCGATCATCAGCGTCACGCAAATCAATATACCGAACCATATCGGATCATAGCCGAGTGCAACCGCTGTGGGAAAAAAGATCGGGGTGGCAAGTACCATGAATGCCAGATCATCCATGATGGAACCGCCCAGCAAGTATATAATTATTATGACAATCATAATAGCAGTATTTGATAGGTGAAGTGCTGATGCCCATTTTGCCGCGATCATTGGGATTTCAGTGATTGCAAGGAAATGGCCAAAAATATTAGACCCCGCAATAAGCATAAGAACCATGATAGAGGTTTTCAATGCCCCCTTGAAAGACCTTAGGAGCATGCCTGAATTAACTTCTCCGCGAACAAGAGCCAGAAGAAAAACTGCAACTGTGCCAATTGTACCGGATTCAGTGGGGCTGAAAAAGCCAGTGATCATCCCACCTATTACGATACTGAAAATAACTAAAATGATTAATGCGTCAGGTATGGTGACGAATCGTTCTTTCCATGTTGCCTTTTCACTCTTCGGAGCTATTTCAGGTTTTAAACTGACCCATCCGGCGATGACTGCCATAAAAAGAACCGATATCATCAGCGCAGGCACTATCCCTGCAAGAAAAAGCCTGCCTATGGACTGTTCGACCTCAAGTCCATAGATGATGAGCACGGTACTGGGGGGCAGTATCATCCCTATTGTACTGACCGAAGCAATCGTACCGGCGGACAGCTCCTTTCTATATCCATAGCGGTCCATTTCAGGCATTGCCAGATTTGAGAAGGTGCCCACCGTTGCAAGAGTTGACCCGCACATTGCTTTAAAAGCTGTCGCGCCTGCTACCGTTGTCATTGCGAGGCCGCCCGGAATATGACCAAACCACTTATGCGCGCCGATGTAGAGTCTCTTTGCGATATTTGAATTTGAGGCGAATTCCCCCATGACGATAAACAGGGGAATTACCGTATAGCTGTACGTTGAAAATGTGTCGAAGAAGTCCTTGACGACGAGATTAGAGGCCGCTGAAAACGACATAAGAAAAGCAAATCCAAAAAATCCGACCAGTATCATGCAATAAGCCATTTCAAGACCTGTCAAAAAAAGAATCAACAGTAATATAATTCCATATATTCCAACGGCGACATCACTCATTCTCTGCTCCTTTTACTGTCTTTATCAAATCGCAAAATATCGTGAAACTCTGTAAGAGAAAGCTGAATGAAAGGGCAAAGGCAAATGGGTAATAGGGTATCTTAAAGCTGGCGGTTCGCTCACCCGTTTTTTGAACGTCTATCCCGTAAACAAAAAAATTATAAGCAACAAATAGGAAGACGATCATGCCGATACATCTGGTAACAATATTTATCACTCGTTTTCTACGAGGGCTGAACTTTTCTGTTATGATATCAACAATAACCTGTGCCCCGAGCATTGTCCCATAGGGAATGGAGAACCCGAATACAATTGCCCCCCCGTATTGGATGAATTCCATCGATCCGGTAATCGGGTGACCGAAGTTTCTCAAAATCACATCACAGAGGGTTAATAGAATCATACATCCTAATACGACACCAGCAACGGCGTATAGCGACTTATCAAAATTGGCAATTCCTGCAATAAAACGCTTCATCGTTTTGCCTCCGCGTCCGTAAAGATCAACCTAGATCTGTCTCTCCCGATCATGGTCATTAAAACAAAAGAGGGCTGTGTTCCAGCCCTCTTTTGTTGATCATCATCTTACGGATTGCTCTTTATGAAGTCCTGGCAGAATTTCAATGCTTCGTCGCCTGGAAGACCTTTGGATTGGGCCATCTTCACGTACGCATCCAGAATAGGTTTCATCTTTTGGGCGGTTGCTGCTTCATCCTCTTTGGAAACCTTCAGGAAAGTCACGCCTTTCCCCTTGGCGAACGCCACTGCACTATCGTCCAATTCAACCCATTTCTTACCAAATTTTTCGTTATATTCGTCATTGATTTTTTCTATTGCCTTTTGATCGGCAGGAGATATGGCCTTCCATTTATCTTTATTCATAATAACATACATGGACGTCAGATAAGACACGCCATAGTTCTCAATGACCGTTTTGACCACCTCACCGATCTTGAATCCCTGTAAGGCTTCGAGCGGAAAGAGGCATCCGTCAACAACGCCCCTTGAAAGGGCATCGTACGTTTCAGTCACCGGCATGGTTACAGGAGAGGCACCGAGATTTCTTACGATGTCCGCGTTCTCTGCATTGGCTTTTATTCTAAGTCCTTTTACATCGGCAGTTGATTTCACCGGGTTTTTTGTAAAAATGAAGCCTGGCGCAGCCCCATGGAGGAACATCACCTGAACATCGTCAAATTCCTTCGGTTTGAATTTCTTATAAAAAGCATCGGCCAGTTTGCTTCCCTGGTAGCCATTCCGATATCCCAGTGGTTGCTGCAAGACCTCAGAAAGCGGAAGCCTTCCGGGTGAATAGGCCAATAGATTGGCGCCGACATCAACAACTCCTTTCACCGTGTTGTCATAAACCTGCATGGGAGGTGAAAGTGTGCTGGCTGCAAACACCGTCACTGTTATCCTCCCGGAAGTTGCTTTCTCAACGTCCTTCCCCCACTCCCCAAGTAATTTTGTGAAAGGGTGCTGGGGCGGCCAGAACGTTGAAAGTCTGAGCTTCATCGCCTTCTCCTGAGCATGGACAGGAATCGAGGCTAAGAGAAACAGAGAGACCGTCACAAGAACCAACCATGTCACAACAGATCTTTTCCTCATACGACATCCTCCTTTTCTTGTATTGTTATTTCTTACCCCTACTCGCCGTTATATGCAAGAGACTACTTAGTCCCGTCTATGAATCTCTTCCTTAACTCCCGTTTCAGGATCTTTCCCGTCGGGCTCTTGGGAAGTTCGTTCATGATGATATATTCCTTGGGGACCTTGAAGGGGGACAGACGGGACTTCAAAAAGCTTTTTAACTCCCCCGGAACGACTTTTTGCCCGGGCTTGGGGGCGATGAAAGCAGTCACACGCTCGCCCCACTCTTTATCCGGAACCCCGACCACCGCGCATCCCTCCACGTCGTTTCTCGTGTAGAGGACCTCTTCCACCTCCCGGGGATAAACATTCTCACCGCCGGTGATGATCAAGTCCTTGAGTCGGTCCACGATGTAGAGGTAGCCATCAGCGTCAAACTGTCCGATGTCTCCGGTACGGAGCCAGCCCCCTTCCCAGAATGCGACACGAGTTCCTTCGGGGTCGTTCAGGTACCCTTTCATGACATTGCGACCTCTTACGCAGATCTCACCCTCGTTTCCCTGATCGAGCACATCTCCTGCCTTGTCCCTGATCTGAATCTCTACCCCATGAACCGTTTGCCCGACCGATCCGACCACGTGTCGGTAGTAATGGTTATACGTCAGCGGCATCGCCTCCGTCATTCCGTATGACTCCGCGATCATGAGCCCGGTGCGCTCTTTCCACTGCCTGACGATCTCGACGGCCATGCTGGCCGCCGCCGAAAAAGAGTAGCGTAATCTCCCGATCCTATTCTTCAGGTTGTCGATGTTCAGGAAGCGAACGTAGACAGTGGGCACCGCAAAGAATTTTGTGACGCGGCCCGTCTCCATCAGCTTCAAAACCTGTTCCATGTCGAAGGCAGGCAGAAGCTCCAGGCAGCCTGCGCTCAGAATCGTCGAATTCATAACATGCATTTGGCCGAAGACATGATTAAAGGGCAGGAAGCAGATGCCGACATCATTCTCGGTGGACCGCTCATAGTAGGCAATGCTGTGACTGGAAAAGCTGATCGCCTCGTGAGGGAGAAGAACCCCCTTCGGAATGCCTGTCGTCCCGCCGGTATACAGGACGGCCGCAGTGTCCACTCGGTCCCGATCGACTGCCTTGAAAGATCCCGAACCCATCGCCATGAGGTGCTGCAGGTCCAGATCGCCTCCTGGGCAGATCACTTTTTCGAGGCCTCCGGTGCCGCTCAGGCGCTCTAAGTCCTTTAGTTTCTCTCCTACCGTGAAGATAAATCGCGGCCTCGAGTGGTTGACAAGATTCCTAAGCTCATCGCCCGTAAGAAGACCGGAGAGCGTCACCGCCACTGCTCCTGCCTTCAGCACGCCAAAATAGAAAGCGATCCAGTCTCCCGAGTTTGGAGTGCATAGGCCGACCAGGTCACCGGGTTTTAAGCCCAATTTAATCAGCCCCGTGGCGATCCGGTTCGCATGATCGTCGAGCTGTGCATACGTTGTTTCAGTTCCAGCTTCGCGGATTGCTGGTCGGTCCGGAAAGAAGAAGGCTGATACCTCAAGGTTCTGTGCACAATTCATAAGGCCATATTATTTCTGCTGCAAATACCTCTTTTTCAGCTCACGTTTCAGGATCTTACCGGCTGGACTCTTGGGAAGTTCGCTCATCACGATATATTCCTTGGGAACTTTGAATGGTGACAGGCGAGTCTTCAGAAAAGCCTTCAATTCTTCGGGAACGACGTTTTGCCCGGGCTTTGGAGCAATAAAAGCAGTGACTCTCTCCCCCCATTCCTTATCCGGAATTCCAACCACTGCACACCCCTCCACTTCCTGCCTCGTGTAGAGCACTTCTTCAACCTCACGGGGATAGACATTTTCGCCACCGGTAATAATCATGTCCTTAATCCGGTCGACGATGAAAAGGTAGCCGTCTTTGTCTAAGAGGCCAACGTCTCCGGACCTGAACCAACCGTCCTCCCAAAAAGCGGCTCTCGTCTCTTCTGGATTATTGAGATAGCCCTTCATGATATTGTGTCCAAAGATACAGATCTCCCCTTCTTGGCCTTGCGGGATTCGATTTCCATTTTTATCTCTGATCTCAACTTCCACCCCAGGTACCGTCGTTCCGACAGACCCAATGACGTGGCGGTAATAATGGTTGTACGTCACTGCGGAGGCGGATTCCGTCATCCCGTAGCCTTCGTAAATCGTGAGCCCAGTTTGGTCCTTCCACTGCCGAACAATTTCTGCGGCCATACTGGCGGCCGCAGAGAAACAGTATCGGACCCAGCCCAGCTTCTCTTTCAATCCTTCCAGAGTCAGCAGACGTGCATAAACCGTCGGCACAGAGAAGAGTTTGGTCACCTTCCCGGACTTCAATGTCGCCAAAATCCGATCCAGATCAAATGCAGGTAGGATCTCCAGGCATCCGGAGCTTAAGATCGTGGCATTCATAATATGCATCTGGCCGAATACGTGGTTAAAGGGAAGAAAGCAAAGGGCCCGGTCGGTTTCGGTGGAGTGCTCACTGAAGGCCACGTTGTGGGCTGAGGTGTTGATGTTCTCGTGCGTGAGCATGACCCCTTTGGGCGTGCCCGTGGTGCCTCCAGTATAAAGAATGGCGGCTGTATCCGTGCGGTCCCGATCCAGTAGTTTGAAGGAGTCCGTTCCCATACTCATCAACTGTTGAAGCTCCAAATCTCCTCCCCTACAAATCACTTTTTCTAAAACCCCTGTTTTCCTCAAATCGCTTAGATGGCTGAGCTTCTCTTCAGAAGTAAAGATGAACCTTGGCCTTGAGTGATTTATCAAAAAACTCATCTCATCCGGGGTCAGGAGACTTGAAAAAGTTACAGCCACGGCTCCTGCCTTTAGCACGCCGAAATAGAAGATAAGCCAGCTTGCTGAATTTGGAGCCAGAAGACCGACATGCTCACCTGGTTTCACTCCAGAGGCTACGAGTCCGCTCGCTACCAGATTAGCTCGCTGATTGAATTCTGAATAGGTAATTTCATTTCCAACTTCACTAAGGGCGGGCCGGTTTGGAAAATAGAATGCTGCATTCTCTAAGTTATTTGAAATATTCATAAAAACATGAAAACAGAACTGCAAAAAAAGCAAAATTAGGTAAATATTATCTTATAATATTAGACCAATTAATATTTGTCAAGTAAAATATTTCTTGCTATTTTCTCCTCCAGGGTGTATTATCTTTTTCAAAGGAAGTCAGCTGGGAAGATCGAAGTCTCGCAGATTCGGTCAGGGGGATAAACCCAGGGCTTTCACCCCGAAAAGCCGACGTTGTACTAAACGCGATTTGGGGGGCGTTTGGGTGGTGATTCTTAGCAAGGTTTATCGGAGAATAAATGCACCTAAGGAGGCAAGATGGTTATATTCAGGCCCGTCAGGCAGCTCCGAGTTTTTGAAGAAATCACGGCACAACTCAAGCAATCCATCTTAGTAGGTCATTTTAAGCCCGGAGACAAGCTGCCCACCGAGCGAGAGCTTGTGGAACAGTTTCAGGTAAGTCGTGTGGCCATTCGTGAGGCCCTTCGCACGCTGGAGAATACAGGATTCATTGTAACGCGGCAAGGGATGAATGGCGGAGCTTACGTCACCGAATTGAGCTTTGAATTTCTGGCCAATGCATTCGTCGACCTGTTCCTAGCGGATAAGATTTCTATTCCCGAACTCCATCGCGTCAGACTAATCATCGAGCCCGAAATTGCCAAATTAGCAGCGCTGGCTATTACACCCGAATATGCTAAACGGCTGATGGAAGCCTTGGAAGCTGAAGAGGTACCCGCGCCATCTTTACCGGAAGACATAAGAATAAAAACAGTGGTACATTACATCTTGGCTGAGATGTGTGGCAACCGTTTTCTTGAAGCCATTGTCAGATCCTCCATGAAGCTCACGCACACGCTGATCGAGATGGTTAATCCAGACCCATATACTATGCATCCCGCAGGCATGCATCGTCCCGTCGTTGAAGCCGTAGTGGCAGGAGACCCGGAAGCATCTTCAATTGCGATGTATAAACATACCGTTGAATTTGGCGAAACCCTGATCAAGATGGAAAAGGCCTATCGCGAACAGAAATCACTTCTTGGAATTTAAAGATTCCTTGCCTTTCTATTCTTACTTGTCAAATAGTTTTCCTGTCACCTATCTCGAAAAATAGAAGAAAATATAAGCTTTCGTTATTCCATAACCCAACAGGGCACCCCCAATGACATCGGTAGGGTAATGAAGCCCAAGGTAGATTCGCGTCCATCCAATAAAACCTGCGATGAGGAAGAAAATGACTTGATATCGAGGGAAATAAAAGGCGAGCACGGTTGCCATCATAAATGAAAAGGTGGTATGAGCGCTCGGAAAACTGGGGTCGATTATTTCCCCTGGACCTTTTGAAACTCTAGATTTCATTTCGTGGCGAGGTAGAGGCCTCTTGCGTCGGACGATAAACTTAAGGAAGTAGATGATGAAGCTCTGGATGGCATAAAGAAGAAGGAAGCCAAAAAGAACTCTTAGTTGTTTTGTTGTGATCCAGGTGACCAGAACAAAAAGGATAACCGCAAAATGACTTCCGAGATGGGTCACCCAGGGTAAGACATGATAAAGAAAACGCGACCTCCGCGGCCCGACTCCCCACTTCATGAATTTGAGTTCCCAGCTCATTTAACCTCTTCTAAGAGACCCCCATCCTCCCCATCTTTCCTTTACTCCTTCTCATCCTCAGATTGGTAATTTTGGAATGATGTCGGTCAGGCTCTCACTCGGGATGCAGACGTCAGCAATTTCATCCAAATCCTGACAGGATGAGTTAAAAGCGACAGAGAACCCAACCTTTTGAAACATATCTATATCCCCTTTGCTATCTCCGATGGCGATTGCCTCTTCAGGTTTCACTCTAAACTGTTTCAGAATACTCTCCACCCATTCTGCTTTCTTATCATAATTAACCTGGATCTTTACCTTTCCAGTAAGGATTCCATTTTCATCGAGGAGATCATTAGAGACAGAATAGTCGAATCCATATCTCTCATGTACCCAGTTTGAAAGGAGAGAAAGTCCAGAGGAGACCATTGAAAGTTTCAGCCCTTTCTGTTTAAGATGACTAATCAATTCGTTCACTCCGGCATGAAAGGGAACCGTCTTGACAATATCTAACAACTCATCAACTCTCATGCCCTTCCATACCTGGGCATCGCCTTCGCAAAATTGTTCATATGAGATCTTCCCTGCTAAAAACTGAGTCTGAAACTTCTCGGCAAAGCCGTACCACTTTCCCAATTGTTTATGAATATATTCCCAGATAGATCGCTCCTGAGTAAGCGTCCCGTCGAGATCAAAGATCACGAGCCTGTAATGCTTTTTCTTTTCAGTTGACATCGCGCCCTTTTATAAATGAAAATACCCCAAAGGTCAATTAACAGAGAATAAGACAGGAGGTAAGATGACTATGGAAGGGTGGACTGAAGAAGAGATTAGAAACAAAAATCTGATGGCACCCTGCGGTCTGTATTGCGGTGCGTGCGCAGTCTACATTGCTACGAGGGATAAGAATGAAAAATTCAGGGCTGTGATCGCCAACCTCTATGGAACAAAACCTGAAGAGACTGAATGTCTTGGCTGCATGCAGCCTGACCCAGCCGAGAAGCTTTATAGTTACTGCAAATCCTGCTCGATCAGGAATTGTATAAGATCGAAAGGGCATTATTCCTGTCACCAATGCAAGGAATGGCCGTGCAGTTTGATAGAAAATTTCGGTTATACCACCGGTAAAAGAGTGATGAAAAAAGCAATTCCCTTGTGGCGGGCTAAAGTCGCTCAGCAGGGTGATGAGAAAGGCAGCATCGAATGGGCAAGGGCAGAATGTGAGCGCTACCACTGCTCTTCATGCGGCAAGCCACTCTTCAGGGGCGCCCAGAACTGCAGAGCCTGTAAAAAATCCGTAGCCGATGAACTGGACGGATCGTTATAAAAGTGTGAAAGTTAGGATTTTACCATACAGACATCGTCAAGTATGCTGGTCACTTCTTCCTGAAGTCCTCAAACCCGCACAGACCTCATCCATGCAATGTTTCAAGTGGAAATCGTTAACATAGAATTTTCGTTGACAGAAGGCAGTTGAATGGGTAGGATTCTAAGAAATTAGAAATTGCAGCGCAATAATTGACAATTAAGGGGGCAAATATATGAAGCAAAGGTACCACATCATTATAGAAATATTTTTCCTCATCATAGTGGCCGTGCAGTTTTTGTATATCAGATCTTTGTCTACTATAACTGATGAAAAAGTGCAGAAGGGCATGTCTACGATGTTGTCTTCAATGGCTCAAGACAGGATTCTAGGTAAATGCGGTAAGGATTTAGAGGGACTTTATGACAGTGAGGAGAAAAAGGATTTTGAGGCTATTATTGAACAAGGAAACCGCCTTATTAAAAATGGATACGAGCGTGATAAATTTGTCCTTCGAGAAATGGCACGTGCATACTATAAAAAAGGCGATAAAGCAAAAGCGATTGAACTTTATACTTTATCGTTTAGAGGGAAACTTACTTGCGAAATTACAAGGCCAATTGACGATACAGGCATATATTTTGATGATGCGATAATACATTACGCACTTAGCATGATCTACCGAGAAATTGGAAATAACGAAATGGCTAGTAAAGAGGAAGAAATATCCATCGCCTTATCTAAATTATTTTATGATCTTCGTGGAAAAACTGTCCGACCAGAGGTAATAATTAAGCATGCAGAAAGCATACTAAGAAATTAAGATATTTTGTCGAACAATGGGGTTCTATCGGACTCGGTTCTCCCGCCACACAGCCCAGCCGTTATACTTTCTTTCTTCCCGTAATCATCAAGGTTGAAGATATGTGCACATCGAAGATAAGTAGGTGTACTGCTCGGTAATCAAGATTTGATCTGACATTGTCTGTCAGATCAAATACCGCTAAGGGCATATAAAGAACGGAGGCTCATCACGTTTTCTGCCACTTCTCCTCGGCCAGGACAACCGAGGTAGATATCTGCCGTTCCGGGATCGACCAGTATTTCCTCAATAATCGATCCTTTTCTTCAGGTGAAACTAACTTAAAGCCATGCTTTTCATAAAAACGAATGGCCCAAACTGCTGCTGCCCATGTCCCGATCAGGATCGGCTGCGTCGCCTCTTTTCGAAGACGTGATAACAATTTCTTCGCTATCCCTTGATTTTGTTTAGTCGTTCGAACATAGGCATGTCTGATAAGGGTGACATCTTGGACAGGCTGGATCCCCATCACCCCCACCAATTGATCTTTTTCATAATATCCCCAGAACACGACTCCACCGTCTATTTCGTGTCGGAGTTCTTCCCTTGACATATAGGGCTCTTTCCAACACTCTGGAGGAATGACTCCTTTGTACCCGGCCGCAGCATCGTTGATTACCTCATAAATCTTATTAAACTCATCCGCCTCACATCGCCGAATCATAATCTCACCATCTATAACAAAATTTACGAAAATGCTGCAGAATCCCAAGCCCTGAAGCGGAGATGAATCCAGCGATTTAAAAACCCGATAGGCCGGACATTCCTGTCGGGCAGCCGCATTTTCGCTGAGACCTCTTGTCGGGAACGCATATATGCGTTCCCTACGGTGAATGAAACACCTAACTGCCACATAGGCAGATGCTACGAGCTTCACCATAAAATAATTGATTTTATCATTATATTCAATTTTCTAGTCGAGTAGCCTTTCCCCGCCCCCTTGGAGACTGTGTCACAATGTCATTGCCAGGGAAGAAACGACCGAAGCCTTGCCCCGAGCAAGGCGAGGGAACTCATGAGATTGCCACGGGCTACGCCCTCGCAACGACTTCGTCGGATTGCGACGCTCCCTTTCGGTCGCTCGCAATGACAGAAAGGGGATTGCGAAACAGTCTCTTGAGAGGGAGGCATCGGTGGGTTACTATTTGTGCAACAACATTCATCAGGAGGTGGAGATGAGTGAGCTTCGATATTCAAATATCGAGCGTGAGATAGAAGTGTACGGTTATGACTCGTTTGTAAAGAGTCACTGCCGCATGTGCCACGGCGGTTGCGGAGTCATTGTCTATCTGAAAGATGGTAAGATCGCAAAAATTGCCGGCGATCCGGATTGCCCGATTGCTCATGGGACATTGTGCACCAAAGGGCTTGCCTCCGCAGAGCTTGCCTATCATAAGGACAGGCTGACCTATCCTGTCAAAAGAGTGGGTCCGAAGGCGAGCGGAAAATGGGAACGAATCTCATGGGATGAAGCCCTGGACACGATTGCAGAGCGAATCCTGACCTATAAAGAAAAATATGGGCCTGAATCCGTCGTATTCGGCTATGGAACGGGCAGGGAAAATGAGGCCGTGATCTATCGCATCGCCAATATCCTTGGCTCGCCCAACGTGCTGACAGCTGGCCATTTCTGTTACGGCCCCCGCATCTCTACAAGCATTATCACGTGCGGCACGAATCCCATCGCCGACTACGAGAATTTTCCCAAGTGCATCATGATGTGGGGAAACAATGTAACGATCAGCAACCCTGACGAATACAAAGGCGAACCCTTCTCAGTAGCTCTCGACAAGGGTGCCAAGCTCATTGTCGTCGATCCCAGGCTCACCCGTCCCGCAGCGCGAGCGAATGTCTGGCTACAACTCAGACCGGGCACAGACGCCGCTCTCGCCCTTGGAATGCTCAACGTGATTGTCAATGAAGAGCTTTACGATAAAGAATTCGTAGAAAAATATACGCATGGCTGGGAGCCATTTGTCAAGAGAGTGAATGAATATCCCCTCGATCGGGTCGAAGAGATCACCTGGGTTCCAAAAGAAAAAATCAGAGAGGCAGCCCGGCTCTTTGCGACGACAAAACCTGCCGCCATTCAGTGGGGGGTTGCCATCGAGCAGCAGATTAACTGTGCGGACAATGACCGTTTGCTCATGTTCCTCATGGGACTGACCGGTAACATCGATGCTCCTGGCGGTCAGGTTCTAAACCGGACGCCAAATGTCGTGAACGTAGGTCAATTTGGCGCCCATGCCATGCTATCCAAGGACCAGTTCGCAAAACGATTAGGAGGAGAGCGCTTCCGCCTGGCTTCTCGATTCGCCATCATTCAACCGAAATGCGTCTGGGATGCAATTCTCGAAGAAAAGCCTTACCCGGTAAAGATGCTCTTTTTCATTAGCTCCAACCCTGTGATCACCCGCGCCAATGCGAAAGAGGTTTACCGTGCCCTTGAAAAAGTTGAATTCATGGCCGTGGCCGACTTCTTCCTTACTCCGACCGCAGAGCTTGCGGACATTGTGTTGCCTGCAGCCACGTGGCTTGAAATGGACTACGTCGGAGACTTCTGGAAGCGTCATGGTTATATCCTTCCGCGGCGTAAGGTCATCCAGGTCGGCGAATGCCGCTCAGATCACGAAATGCTTAACGATCTCGGCCACCGGATCGGCCAGGGTCAATATTGGTGGGATAATTTCGAGAAGGCGCTCGATTACATTCTCCATCCGATGGACATCACCTGGAACGATTTTAAGAAGATGAATTATATCCGGGGAGAGGTGAAATATTATAAGTACAAAGAATCAGGTTTCTCTACCCCTACGAGGAAGTTTGAGCTCTACTCCACCGCACTCGAAAAGATGGGCTATGATCCACTTCCGCAGCACAGGGAACCCCCTGAAAGCCCGGTGAGCACACCAGAGCTTTATAAAAAATATCCCTATATCTTGATTACAGGTGCCCGGCCACCAGGCTTCTTCCATACAGAAAACAGACAGGTGCCTCGGCTCAGAGATCTTCATCGGGACCCGGTCGTTGAAATCCATCCCGATGCGGCTGCAAAAGAAGGTATCAAAGACGGCGATTGGGTCATCATTGAATCACCCCGAGGGAAAGTGAGACAGCGAGCTAAACTCGCCCTCGGCCGCGATCCCAGGATTGTGGCTGCTCAGCACGCGTGGTGGTTTCCGGAGAAGAAAGATCCGGGTCATGGCTGGGATGAATCCAACATCAACATCCTCACTGACAATGCATTAGAGGGTTGCGACCCGGCGATGGGTGCATCGAACATCAGGACGCTCCTCTGCAAAATCTATCCTGAAGCAAAGGAGGTCAGCCGTGAATAAGCTTGCATTGGTTGTCGAAGAGTTCGCCTGCTGGGGATGTAAGGCCTGCGAAGTAGCCTGCAAACAAGAATACAATCCGGTCGATGCAGCCAATGGCATTAAGTACCTTTCTGTCTGGCCGGATGGCCCTAAGGTGATGAACGGGAAGCTCGACTTCATGTGGCGTGTAAACGTCTGCAAGCACTGCGATGACCCCATCTGCGTGAAGGCTTGCCCTGAAGATGCCATCACCAAGGATCAAAAAACAGGTATTGTGCTCCACGACAAGGACAAGTGTAACGGTTGCAATGCAGTACAGGGCAAATCAGGAGTGGAGAAGCAGGAAACCTCTTCGTGCAAAGTAGGTTGTCCTGCTCACATCAACGTTCAAGGATATGTGAACCTTTCGGCTAAGGGAAAATTTAAGGAAGCTCTGCAACTCATCAAGGAGACAAACCCCTTTCCATCCATCTGCGGAAGGGTCTGTCATCATCCCTGTGAATCAAATTGCAGCCGATCTCAAATTGATGAACCCGTGGCTGCGCACCCCGTTGAACGCTTCTTGGCTGATCTGGATTTGAAGGCAGACAAGCGTTACATGCCGGAGATCAAGGCACAGAGAAAAGAGAAAGTCGCCATTATCGGATCCGGTCCCGCCGGCTTAACTTGTGCATACTATCTTGTTCAAGAAGGCTATCAGGTGACCCTATTTGAAAAAGCCCAAGTTTTGGGAGGTATGCTCACAATGGCCATCCCTTCCTATCGTCTTCCCCGCGAAATTGTCGAAGCGGAGATTCAGCTCATTCGTCATATGGGCGTGACCATGAAAACTGGTGTGGAGGTCGGCAAGGATATAACGATTGCTCAATTGCGCGAAGAAGGGTTCAAGGCCTTTTTCATGGCCATCGGCGCACAGAAATGTATGCAATTGGACATCGCAGGTGAAGACCTGAAGAGCGTTTATGGCGGATTAGATTACCTTCGACAAGTTAATCTGGGAGAACGATTAAAACTCGGAAAAAATGTTGCCGTCATCGGCGGTGGGAATACCGCCATGGATGCAGTGAGATCCGTACGCAGATTAGGGGCTGAAAACGCCTTTATCCTCTACCGTCGAGGCTTGGAAGAAATGCCCTCAAGACCGGAAGAGATAGAGGAATGCAAAGAGGAAGGAATTTCCATACACACGTTGACGCAACCCGTACGAATTATTGGGGAGAACGGAAAGGTCAAAGCAATCGAATGCATAAGAACGCGTTTGGGAGAACCCGATCTGAGCGGCCGGCGGAGCCCTGTCCCTATACCTGGTTCAGAATTCACGATTGAAGTGGATGCTGTGATCACGGCTCTCGGTCAGGAAGCGGATTGGGCCTGCTTGACTTCAGGGTGTGTCTGCACATTGACTGGATGGGGAACGATGAATGTTGACCCTCTGACATTGCAAAGCGATGATCCGGATATCTTCGCGGGAGGAGATGCAGTACGAGGTCCCCAGAGTGTGATTGAAGCCATTGCAGACGGGAGGCAGGCAGCTATATCTATTGACAGATATCTACAGGCTCAGGACCTTCAACTAGGGAGAGATATTGCACTGAAGGCAATTACCAACCCGCAGAAAGAAAAGTATGATCCTTCTCCTCGGATCCAAATGCCTCGCCTTAAACCCAGGGGCCGGGTCAGGAACTTCAAAGAAGTTCAAAAAGGGTTTACAAAGAAAATGGCAACCCAAGAGGCGAAAAGATGTATCTCCTGCGGCACCTGTTGTATACAGGCCTGCCCTTACGATGCCATCACATTTGATGAAAAAAGCGCGATTGCCCAGAAGTGCAACCTCTGTTACGACAGAGTGATAAACGGTCTCTATCCGGCCTGTGCCGATAATATCTGCCTCGCCCACTGCATCTATTTTGGTGGCCCCGCCGAGATCGAGCAAAAGATTTTAGAGAAAAGAAAAGCCAGAGGAGGCTGGGGAGATATCATCCCGAAGGCGATCACAATTTCAGGAAGGTAAAAAGATTGATGCCTTCGTCGTCGTACGACAGAACTTTTTAGATTATCGACTTGGATGACTTAATTAGGCCCGTTTTTTAGGCTTCATCAGCTCTTCGCAGCAAATTCTCCCTATTCAGTGATCTCTGGCTCCTCTTGACGAAATTTTTCTTAAAGGTTAACAAACGATGGTGGGGGATTGGATGCCGAATCAAAAGGGAGAAATCTGATGGAACGAAGGGATTGCTTTGGCTCGATCAAAGAGGTCACGGTGGATGTTTGCCGGACCCTCACCCATGCAAGACCGGAGTGTCGCAACTGCGAAGAGATTCGCGATTGTCTGCGCACGAGCAAACAGATCGAGGAAGAGAAGAAAGAAAGGGATGAGCTGAAGAAACAAGACCTGATTGCCCAGATTATTGACCACTCGCATATCATTTCAAATGAAATCGGAGCATGCTTATTGGAATTCCTGAGCAGAATTTACAGCTCACCGATCGGAATGATCCTGTTTCGGAATCTCCTCCTCTTTTATGAAGTTCCACAAGACTCAACCTCCTACCACCTCAACATCCCGATCTCTCGAAGAACGATGGACTTGATTCATGGAGAAGGGAGCGGAGGGAAGGAAACCGACCTCGAAGGATTCACTCTTCGAATCGTTTTGTTCAAGCAATCATTTCCAAACCATCCAAAGGCCAACATGGGGATGATCGCCTACGAAGTCGCCCACACATTTTCTTCAGACCCTTCTGCCACCAATCAGATTTTCAAAATGCTCTCCGATGCCGAAACGAACTTCTTAAAGAAGATGGATGTCGAAGCTCGAACGAAATGGTTAGTCCAGAGATGGGGCTTTGCGGAGGATCTTGGGGCCTTTGAAAAAGAAATGACCGCTGCGAAATTGAAAGATTCACTTAGCACCTCGCTTAAGGGTTGAGCCACATAGATTGTGGTTGTTTTTCTGGAATGGTCGACCTCTATTTTCCCGACCTGTTCCCACATTTTTCTTTCATCGATTCTTCTCCTACGGGCAGGCATACCAGTACATTTCTTTCATCTTTCTCAAAGGTGCACTTTTCTTCAAGAATGGCTTTCAACTTTTTCCGTGCCCTGTGAAGCCTCACCTTCACATTTTTAACGGTGATTCCAAAAATATCCGCAATTTCCTGATGGCTGAATTCCATGATGTCAAAAAGGAGAACGACCGTTCGTAGCGATTCTGGCAAAAGATTGATCTGGTTCTGAACGCATTTCCCCATCTGGCGTTGTTCCAACTCTTTTTGAATATCCGGCCCTTTTTGAACTAAGGCTTCTTTAAGATCCTCCATCTCCTCCTGATCTATTCTTTCTTCTTTGCGTGACCTTTTTAATTGGCGGAAATGGTCCTGGCAGAGGTTATACGCGATACGAAATATCCAGGAGGACAATTTGGACGGATCTTTCAGGCTTTTTAAATTGTTCTGTATCCTTAAAAACGTTTCCTGGATTAAGTCATCCGCCACCCATTCGTCTCTAACAAGGGCCAGGATGAACTTTCTGACCTTGCCATAGAATTGGTCGTATATTTCCCAAAATTCCATCTGGATCCCAAGAAAAGAGTTTGAAAACCCTTGACCTGTCATCCTGAACTTGGTTCAGGATCTACTCCTTAAGGAGAACATGAGATGCCGAATCGAGTTCGGCATGACATTTCTGCTCCACTATATGAGAAATAGCCTTCATGGGGGACGCGGTCTCTAGGGATCTAAAGAACTATCCGCAACAAGATTTTCTGGCCTGCTTATCGCAACGCAAAGCATACTCCTTTTCTTCACCCATGAGACCGCTGATACAATTTCTTATGGCCATATGAGCTCCCTTCTTCACCTGGCTGGCAAGGTCAACAGCCTCTTGAATTTCATCTCTGGTGAGGCCCGCAAGTTTAGCCTTCCCGAAATAGTGTTCGAAGCAAGGGATACAGTTCGCTGCAGTGGCTGATCCCAAACATATCAGTACTTTTGTCTTTTCGTCCATGGTCTGATCCTCCCTTTAATTTTTACATGTAAGACGGAAAAGACGTCCGAAAGGTTACAATCTCACACTCTTATGATAAGAATGTTCAATCGATCAGCACAAATCCATATCGGTTTTGAGTATCCTCTTTATTTTGAAGAACGGTGCACGGCATTCCTAAATTTCGCACCGTTTTGTATACATCAATGCCAAAGCTTTGATCACAAGGCCGAACCTTATCCGGAGTCGGGCATGGTTTATCCTCTTTCAAAGCACAAGCCTTACATAAATTACAGGTCCGGATTCCAAATGAAAAATAATAGCCGTCCAGGAAAGCAGCCCTTTCAATTTCAAGGATTGCTTTACTCAATGTTCTATCATCATTCGAACGAACGAGCAGAATATGATTGTATCTCTTAATCATCTCTACTCGCTCCTGATAAGTTGTATCCCTGGTGTGACATTTTATCGTCTGGTAAAAAAAATCCTCACACCCCCATCGACATTTCAGAATCGCCCGAATATCGAAACAGATGTCTTTCGGTGAGATGAGTATTGCTTCGACCATACCTAATTCTTTTGCCAATTGAACATACTTTTCCATCTGGACATCCTCTCGCCCCTCACCCTCTCCACAGAGGGGAGGGAGGTGAATTTAATGGAAATGAAGTGTGATCTTATAGCGACACTCTTTTCCCAGAACCATCATGCACTTACCCAATGGAGGGGTGAGTTCATGCTCTAATCCCTGGGCGTCGATCCAGCCCTGTAATCGTGCGAAGATGCCGCATTCGCATCGATCCTCTATCCCAGCTCTTACAATATTTTCAAAGGCAAAACATCTTTTCAGGTGCATCTCATACGATTCATCATCGAGAGTCTTGATTTCATATTCAATGAGATTAGGACCATAAAGTGAGATGGCTGACCTCATCAGGGTTAAGTATTCCTTCAAATCTTTTGCGGGCGATAAAGCGAATGTCTTCATGTACCGCCTCATCTCCACTCGGCCGATTTCCCTACACACGTATTGATTCAATCGATTGGCTGCATCCATACCAAAATGCTTTGCGACCGCCATATACCATCTCGCATCGTGAGACATCCACCCTTTGATCAGAAGGTCTTTCTCCATTTCAAAGGATAAACTGTTTAGCATAAAATCTCTCCTCCTTCACCGACCTTCCCCTCTGCCCCACGCCTGCCCGCCGGTAGGCAGGAGGAGAGGGAGGGGTGAGAGGGCTTGGAGACGTTTCTGCGAATCAAGCCTTTTGCACCCGGCAAGGAATATAACGATGCAGCGGTGTGCCTGCAAAGCGATCTCGGTGTTTCGCCGGGGCCAATTGATTGACGTTTACGCCATGTGCCTCTCCACCGTGAACAAGCCCAAAACCATGAGGGATCACCACCTGGCCTCGATGCGAACTTTCTGTCACTTCAGCTTCAACCCTGGCAGATCCCGCTTCTGTTTCAACGAGGGCAAGATCTCTATCACGAATTCCCAGGTCCTCTGCATCCTTTGGATGTATTCTCAAGGTGCAAGGTCGCCTCCCCACATTCCAGGCCGGGTCGCGCATGATCGTATTGGCCACCATCTCCATGTGGTTTCCGGCAGTCAGAACCATAGGATAGTCTTTGTTTACAAGTTGGGCCTCCTCGGCCGAAGGTGTTACTTCCTTCACCCACGACTCCATCTCAGGAAAATGGATGTGAATCTTCTTATCAGGGGTCTTCAGAGCAGAAAGGTTGTTTTCCTCATCTACGACGCCGATCTTCACGCCTCCGGGAGTCCTCAATATCTTTTTGAATAATTCCTCCCCTGTCAGAGGACCCACCTCGTAACCGGCGCGGGCAACATCTTTGGCATGCATCATGGGAAACCGGGCCAGCAGTCCCCAAAGGGCAGCAAGATTTTTAGATCCAAGCTCCTCCCCCAGAGTCTTTGCAAGAATAAAGGCTAACCACGGCTCTGCTTTTGGGTTGGCCTGGACATATTCCATGAGTGCGAGGCCAAAGCGCGGCCGATCCTCAGCCAGCTCCCGGAGTTTGGAGGGATAATCCGGAATCATGCCCAGCCTCTCGGCAAGCTCCACGTAGATGGCCGCCTCCTCCACCTGCTCTCCATCCGGCTGCAGGACAGGGCGGCGCATGTCGAAGTAGTAGGCAGGATAACCCCACTGGAAAAATGTCCCATCCCATTTCTCAAAGCCCGATCTTGCCGGCAGAACGTAATGGGACAGAACCGCTGTCTCGGTCATGGCCACCTCGACGGTAACAAGCAGGTCCAGTTTTGCGAAAGCCTTCTCATAGGCTCTTGTGTCCGCGTAAGAACGCAAGGGATTTGAGCCACTGACGATCAATGCCCGGATGCGTTCAGCGTGGTCGTTATCGATCTCTTCCGGCATCACGTTAGGCGGGAACACACCCATGATTAATGGAATATTTGTCATCACTGTTTTCCATGTCTTTGGATCTTCTTCCGGCGTGTGGGACCCCATGGGCATCAGGTGGCCCAAAAAGATATTGCCTCCTTTGGCTCCGATACGTCCCGTTAACGTGAGCAAGATCAGTTCTAAATAAGAATTGAGTGTGCTGTGACGTCCCATCAGGATTCCCAGGTCGCTGCGCAGTGCCGTCTTGCGGGTGGCAAAGAGTCGCGTGAATTCCCGAACCGCACTTACATCCAATCCGCAAACCCGGCAGTTATCTTCCACATTCACATCATCAAACCAGCTTCGAATCGCTTCAAAACCATTGACTCTGGCTACCAGATATTCCTTGGAAATGAGCCCGTCGCTTAACAAAATCTTGATCATTGCTTTGAACAACAAAGCGTCGGTCCCTGGCCTGAGTCGCAGATGGATATCGGCAAGCTTGGCCGTCTCCGTCACCCTCGGGTCGACGACCGCCATTAAAAAACCAGGCTCCTTTTTCTTGTTTCGAAGCACTACCGGAGCATTCGGTATATCGTGGCTCACCATGGGATTGGCGCCCCAGAGGACGAGGAAGTCGGAACGGTTGGTGTGGGGGAAAAGATGCATGTTCTGGCGACCATATGCCTTCCCGTTTACCCAGAAAAAACCGGTAAGTTCCTGTGCAAGAGGGCTGTAATGATTTTTTGACCCCAACCCATTCAGGAAACGTACTCCAAAGGCGGCTTCAAAATGGCAACCCTGACCGCCCCCACCCATATACGCGACGGAGCGGGGCCCGTGTGTCCCGACGATCTCCTTAAGTTTACCCGCTATTTCATCCAGTGCCTGTCCCCAGGAGATACGCTGAAATTGATTTCCAATGTGCTTGAGAGGGAACTTCAGTCTCTCCGGGTTATTTTGAAAATAAGCAATGTTCGCTCCCTTTCTGCAAAGATAACCCTCTGAACGCGGATTCTCTTTGTCACCCCTGACCTTCACGATCTTGCTGCCTTCGGTCATCACTTCCAGGCCGCAGTTGTTAAAACAGAGCACACAAGATGTTTTTTGCCATTCGCTCATGAGAGCCTCCTTCATGCACAAGATTTACATATGAGGACACACTGAAACACACTTAATACAACGATACATGGAATGGTCATCCACTGCAGCGACATGGTTGATCATCTGAACGTCTTCAGAAACGAAGTTGCCGGCTTTCATTAGATTTGAAAAGATAGGACTTCTCATCGAATACTTGATGCATGCAACCCTATCCACCTTCCCACTCTTATCAATGGCCTTAACCGGACATTGTTCTTGACAGACGAAGCACTCTTCAGGACATCCTTTATCGTCTCTTGCCGGCCAGGTCATCGAAGGTAATACTGCGGTCGTAACAATTCCTCCCAGCATTAATCTGGGGCCGTATTTGGAATGGAGGAGCAGCCCATTCTTCCCTATTTTTCCAATGCCAACGGCTTCAGCCATCTTCACCAAACTCATATAACCCCAGAAATCGCCCTTTCCTTTAATGTCATATGGGAAACAACCAAAGATAGGCACAGCAATTTCGCCCTTTTCTTCGACGATACTACAAGCCCGCATTAAAACCGCATCGATATTCCGGTAATAGACATTCGCCGCCCTCCAGTACATCCATTCCGATCTCTCTGCGGATCTAAATATTCCTTTCGGCACAGGTAAACCAAAACAGAGGATGCTTTGTGCTGAAGAAAGCATGTCCGACGGCCTGTAACCTGAAGGTTCCTTCTCGAAAGAACGTACGTTAATACTACCAAAAACAGGTATGTCATATCGCCTGAATAAATTCGTTATCTCTTCCATGATCTCTGTCATAAAGATCCCCCGGTCAGAATTTATTAAACGTTCCCACCAACACCTTTTTGAACCCCTCGACTTCCTCTTTGGAATATCCTTTTTTTATTTCTTCATTTAACCTCTTAACGATTGGCAATGCCTTGTTAGCCACCCTATTTCCCTTCTCCGTGACATTAACCAAATAAACACGCCGGTCATCCGGATGATCCGAGCGTTTCACATAACCTGACTTTTCCAATCGGTCGACAAGGCCGGTGACAGTGGGATTCTCAAGCATTAGTCCCTGGCTAATTTGAGTTAGGCTTGAACCATCATTCTTTTGAAGGAAGAAGAGGAGCATGACCTGGATCGGGGTCACCTCTATCCCGCTCTCCGAAATGGCCTTTTGAAGGTTGACGATCAGTTTTTGGCATACTTTGGAAATCAAAAATATGAGCCGGTCTTCAGCAGCCATCCTTAACCCCTTCCATGAATTTGGTAGGCTAAACTTTAGCATACTAAATATTTTTGTCAATAAGAAACTTTTCACCTGTTGACAAATGCAATACGTTTGTTTATCATTGGAATAACCGTCACCAATGGCACTGGTTAGGGAACTTGAATGAGAACGATAAGTTCCATCAAATGGACGGATGAAAGTATAGAGCATATCGCAAGACATGCGGTCCGGCCAGAGGAAGTGGAAGAAGTATGTTTCAATGAGGATGAGATCCCATTTATCAGATCGGGGAGAGAGAATTTACATTATGTTTTCGGAAGAACCTATTCAGGAAGATTTCTTTTCGTTGTGGTTAGATTTATAAGACAAGGGGAGGTCAGGATTATTACTGCAAGAGATATGAACGATTGGGAAAAGACCTATTTTAAGACGAGAGGCAAATAATTATGAAAAAAATACCAAAGTTTAAGACAGATGAAGAAGCTGCGAAATTCTGGGAGGCCCACAGTTTTCAGGACTATTACGGAGATACCAAGGAAGCCACGATAAAATTCGTGAAAAGACCAAAGAAGACCGTTGCAGTGAGGCTTGATCCCGATGACATTAAATCGGTGGCAAAGATCGCTGAACGCAAAGGGCTAAGCTATACGTCGCTTCTCAGGATGTGGATCAAGGAGCATCTCGAAAAAGAAGAACGACGCATCGCCTGACCGTCCTCTTAGAAAGCCAGGAATTTACTTACCCAGTGAGCATAAAAATGCGCATTGGAATTAAGAATTTCATAGACAACAAAATAAAAAGCTAATGAATAGGTGGCTTAGGAGAGCTGATTAGAAGCAAATCTGAACTTCGCTTTTTAAAAGCTAGGGAGATATGAATATTCTCTTATGAACATAATAGTATATGCCATTATAGGAATTGTAATTCTATGCAATGCCTCTCGACTTGAGGCTCAGCAGACGCAAGATTTCTTCCCATTGTCCGAAGGAAATTATTGGATTTACAGTGGGAAGGTGAAATGGACTGAATCAGTCAACAGAATACAGGAAACCTCCATCACCTGGAAGATGCAGGTGGCAAGAAGATTGAGAAATGGAACATATGAAATAGCGGTCATGAAAGGACATCCAAACGATTTGTGCTGGTACGAGCCAGGTCAAAAACCCACTGATTATCTGATCGTCTGGAAAGAACAAAGTTACTATTTGATTCATGTTGACAAGGATTTAGACAAGCTAATTGGTGATGAGTCATATTTATTAGGTGAGGTAGCCTTTCATAATCTCTTTCTGATAGAGCCGCTTAAGCAGGGCCTCGAATTCGGGATGGAAATTGATGATAAGCGATTGGATCACATGTATCGGTGGTTCGTTAATAATGAAGAGATGACAAGACTTTCTGACATTCGTGGCATAACTGAGCAGAAAGCGATGAACAAATATACACTAGTCTATCGAACAAATCCGGATCATCAAATTGTGGACTTTGTCCCTTCAGTCGGAATAACAAGATTCATTTACGTTCACCACGGTACAGTTTCAGAGGTGGACGTAAGATTAATTGAATTTGCAAAAGGGATTCCCGTAGAAAAATCAGAGAAAAAATCGTGCAAGGAACATCCAATGCTTTCCGGCCCTTGCTTCAAAATCAGAGGCAGAATGTTCTTTTCGAATGGCACCCCAGCCATAAGAATATGGCCAGTGGGTACGAATCGAATTCTTGGCGTATCTGAGGCTCGATTTTATCTCGAAGACTACGCAAATGTTCCGAATGAATTGGTGCGTCTGCTCAGTTGGGAAACTGCAATGTATGCTGATTTTACTGTTTGCCCCTTCACTAATGATGAGCCCGGAGTAATGAGACTCATTTGTGTTGAATCTGCGGAGAATATATCAATCAGAAAATGGAAATAATCATGTGATAACAGTGGGGCGATAAAAAACCCAATATGAGAATCCGCCGCGCCAAGCAGTCAGATGTACCTGACATCACCCTTCTGGCCCGCGAACTGGGCTACCGATGTAAGGAATCGGATATACGGGAAAGACTTTTTCGGATATCCAGAAAGAAGGACCACCTTGTACTTGTCTGCGTGGATGACAATAGGAAAGCAATCGGATGGATTCACGCATTCATCCGGACAATACTTCAGGATCGCATATCAGTTGAAATAGAAGGATTCATCGTCACCAGAAGGCACAGGAGAAATGGAGTGGGTTCACTCCTTCTCGAGAAAATGGAGGAGTGGGCAACCTCCCATGGAATCTCCGAAATATCACTTGGAACAAATATTAAGAGGAAATCAGCCCACACATTCTACTACAAAAGAGGATTCCATAAAACAAAGGTGCATTATCGTTTGGTAAAATATTTATAGGCCACCTACTGAGGTCAATCACCGTTCGAATCCGGCGGCGAAGCCATGAATAGACGACAATTCATTAGGTTGGGTGGTTTGATAGGCGCAGCGGGACTGTTGGCCAGTTACCCGGTTTTCATTGAAAGATACATCATTCTAACAAACCACTACCTTATCGCAGTGCCGAACCTGCCGCAGGTATTTTCTGGTTTCCGGATCGTTCACCTTACTGATTTCCACTACGGTCCCCTTGTTCCGCTGGCGATCATTCGTCACGTAATCGAACGAGTCAATCGTATCGACCGTGATCTGGTCGTCTGCACTGGAGACTACGTACACGAGAGAGTGGCAACCACCCAAATTGATGCAGTGTGGCCGCTTCTCGCGGGCCTTACGGCTCCGTTGGGCGTGCTTTCCGTGCTTGGAAATCACGACCATTGGGCCAGCACAGAAAGATCTCAGTTCTGGTTGAACAGAACTAAACAAAACCTGAGGCACAAGGTGAAGACAATTGAAAAAGGGGGGGAAAGGCTTTGGATAGCAGGCGCTGGGGACCTCTGGGAGGACCATCGGAACCTTGATCGGATTCTGAGTGGGATTCCTGACGCCGATTGCCGAATCGTTCTTGCCCACAATCCGGACACTGCTGACTCCGAGTTCTCTGCTCGGGTGGACCTAATGATCTCCGGTCACACTCATGGAGGACAGGTTGATATCCCCTTCATCGGGCCTCCTTTATTGCCGGTACGAAATAAAACTTACTCAAGCGGGCTCAAGACCTCTCCTCGGGGCACAGGAGTCTTCATTTCGAAAGGGATCGGCTGGGCGATCTACCCTATCCGGTTCAATTGTCCGCCGGAAATCGCAGTTCTCGAACTCGTGCCAAGCAAGGCAACAACTAACACACAGCTAGGCGGTCGGACCTAAATATTGGGATGGGGATGAGTTAGGAGATTACCTTCCATAGTAAACCTCCACTCACAGAACATATCTTTAGGATTGGGATCGGGTGGGGGAAAAACACACTCTGTCTGTATGGGGCATCGATTTCTTTGGCAAAGCTAACAAATTCACCCCAGATGCTACCATGGCGAGAAGATAAACGAGGAGGTGTGCTCTCATGAAAGACTGTTATCGGTTAGGAATGGTCTTGGTTGCTTCAATTGTTTTCGGCTTGAATGCATGGGCAGAGATGCCGAAAATCATGGGCACGCCGGTCATTGACACCCCGCAGCTGCTGGAATGGCCGGCTGACCGAAGGATGGTCACGCCTAATTTAAACGATTCGACCTCCAACACGTTATTTGACCTTCACGGTACGATCTCATCGTGCGACCTGGTGCTTTCCACGGAGGGGAACTATCATCCCGCCCTGCTTGATATATGGCCAATCTTTCTTGGGAAATTCAAGGACCAACCTCTCCATAACTGCTTCTATACCACAAGCCCGCCGATTATCGTTGAGCAGCTTCAAAATCAGATACTCGAGTTCGGGAATCTGTATATCACCTGCATGCCTTCGGTTGCCATTGCCACGAGGGTCGTCATGGATAAATTGGTGCAGGCTGGATATGCGGACGGACCTGTTTACTCGCTCTATCAGGATCGCGGCGCGGTGATCCTAGCTAAGAAAGGCAATCCAAAGCAGATCCGTTCTGTCTGGGACCTCGGGCGTAAAGACGTGAGGCTTGTGACACCGAACCCCAAGTTGGAGCCGGGTGCGTTCCAGAATTATCTTACTACCCTGTACGGAATCGCAGCCCACGACAAACATCCGCCGAAGGACATATCCGTTGAAGCACTGATTAATAGCATTTTTAACAACGCCGGTGATGACGCATACAAATGGTTAGCCGGTGCGCGCATCCACCACCGCGACCTCCCGTGGTCCGTAGCTTATGGCAGGGCGGATGCAGCGATCATTCTCTATCATCTGGGGCTGTTTACCGTGCAAACATTTCCGGACATATTTGATGTCGTGCCTCTCGGGGGCGCGGTTGCTGATCCGCATCCGCTGGAGGGCACAAGCATCAGCACCCGTTTCCTGGTTCGCATCAAGGGAAATTGGTCGGCACGGCAACTCGAAGCCCGAGAAAAACTGGTTGGGACGCTGTTGTCGGACGACTTTACGAAGATACTGGAAAAACGCGGTCTCCATCGGCCCAAAGGCTTCATACCGATGAAAAGTGGCGGCTGAATGGCTTCAACCTTCTAGAGTAAATCTCCACTTGCAGAACATATCTTTGGGATGGGGACCGGGAGGAGCAAAAACACACTCCACGTTTATTCGTGGATCAATTTGATTAGCAAAGCCTGTAAATTCTGCTCGATGCATCGCTTGACAGGCGTATTCGTCCAAACCTCTTCTTAGCCGGGCTTCCTGGGTAGGGCAACTGGGGATAGTGATGATTACTTCGTTCTCTTTCTCCTCGATCTGATAAGCAACGATGATGGTCCAGGTAAAAAGCTTTAAGGTACTGACAAATCCTTTAAGTCCCTTCTCCTGAATATTGAAGCGCTTCACCAAATCCCTCGCCCCTATTTTGCCTGCTCGTTCCCACACCTTCTCATTGAGATCGTCAGCAGTAGATTGATTATATCTTTCCTGAACCTGTAAATACCAAAAGGAATCTACCACCTGATAGTGCCAGAGTAAGAATTGGATATAATTCTTGAGCTCGGCGGTATCCATCTTCTCAAAAATCTTCATATCCATCTTTCTCTCCCCTAAAACGTGACCGTGTACCTGCCTACCGGCGGGCAGGCGTGTCTCGTGTCTGCAAAATTCTCATTTCTTGGTATACCCTCCGCCCCTCATCCCCTCATCCTCTTATTTCTTTATCATTCTTGTGCGTAAGTAAGCCTTTCGATTCTTTCGACCAAAGGGGGATGAGAATAGTAGAACCAGGCATAAAGAGGATGCGGGTTCAGATTCGAAAGATTGTCAGCGGCCAGCCGTTTCAGTGCAGCGCGCATCGGTTCCGCCGTCTTCGTAAGCGCCAATGCAAAATCATCCGCTTCGCGTTCGAATTTCCTTGAGACTGCTGACTCCAATGGCTGCGCAAAAAAGCCAAGCAGGCTGATGAAGGTACCAATGAGAAACAAACCAACATAGATAACGGGTTGATCAAACCCAAATGTTTGATAAAGCAATCGCCAGTGCAAGAGGCTCGCCACGACATAAAAAGAGACAAGAGACAATATCTCCAAAGGGACGAGCATCCGGAGGACATGTCTTTTCTTCCAGTGTCCTGCCTCATGAGCCAGGACGGCCAGGATCTCTTCTTCGGTGTGAGAAGCCAGCAGGGTATCGAAAAGGACGATTCGCTTCGTCCGGCCGATCCCGACGAAAAAGGCATTCGTATGCTTGCTTCGTTTGCTCGCATCCATCTTGAAGATCCCTTTGGCCCGGAGTCCAACTTTTTCCAGCATCGCCTTGATCCGTTCTTCCAGCCCCTTATTGTCAATCGGATCAAATTTGTAAAACAGCGGAAGGATCAACACTGGCAATAGCCATAGCAAAAGTAATTCAAACGCACCCACCAACAACCATGCCCAGATCCACCAGGTATTCCCTCCATACATCACCAGGGCTAAGAGAAGACCGAGAACCAGGCCTCCCAGAATCGTGGCCAGGACCAGGCTTTTTAACAAATCCAAAATCCACAACTTAAAATTCATCACGTTAAATCCATAGCGCTCCTCAATCCCAAACGTTTCATAGAGGTTAAAAGGGATGCGATAGAGGCTGGTCACTATCGAGAGGACGGCAAAGAAAATTAAACCGTTTACAATCGGCCCGTATCCCCATTGACTAACGGCCCTCACCAACCATGGTAGAAATCCGGAAAGCAAAATAGCCAGAAAAAGCGCCTGATTCGCCAAAGAGGCAATCGTCTGGAAATTTTCGGAGTCCAAGGTGTAAGCAATAATTTTTTTTAGTTTCTCCGGGTCGATCACATCCTGAAACATCTCCGGAACGCCCGTCCCGTGTTGGCGGAGGTAAGAAATATTAAGCCGGTTGAGATAGATCTGCACCCAAGACCGTAATAAGAAAACGGCAAGAAATGCGAGAAGTAGAGAATTTAACTGAATCATGAAAGGTGGAATCTATTTCCTGCGGATCTTTTTGGTCCGTTTCCTCCTGCGCGAAGGAGCTTTCTTCTCCGGCTTCTGCGCCGCTTTATCCTCGAGGAGTTTTCTTATTTCACGACGGCCAAGTTTTCGAAGCGCTACGATCGCCGCTTTCTTTTTCATGCTCGGCTTAAATTGCCCACTCTCCCACTGATGCACTGCCCCAACCGTGACATCTGTCAGAATGGCCAACTCCTTCTGAGTGATGCCTAAATGACTCCGGAGGCTGCGGATCAAGCGTGGGGAGAATCGCGAAATCTTCACCTCTTCCGGTGCCGCCTCGAGAGGCTTCTTTCCTTTTTCCAGCTCTTTTTGCTGGCTGGCCGCGATTCGTTGAAGTGTTAGGACCGACTTGCGGAGTTGCGACACCGCGCTTTTCATGGACCGGACATCCCGGCCCAACGGAACAGCGATCTTTCGCATTTCCCTCTTTGCCAAACGTACAATTTCAGATTTGATAATTGTTTCGAACTTTGCCATAGGTCCCTCCTCCTTTCTTAGAAGATCGCAAAACTTTATTTGTTAAGTCACTGGTAATTAAGTCATTCAACGACCAGCAACTCAATGAGTAATGACCCAGAACCTTGGTATTTGGTGCTTATCTCTTCACTATGTTCAGTGCTACTTCATACATTTTTACGGGAATCATAGTTCCAAATAGCCAGGGGAAATTTTCCGAAGAAACAGCCTGAATTATGTTAATAACTCTTTCTCCATTTTGAAGACCAACGCCTTCGCTCTTTCGATTCCTCTTCGCTTGCCGATGAGCCAATTCCTGTTGGCCTCAACCTTCTTTCGAAGCGAAGTCATACCCTCTTTTATCCTCTTCTCCGAGGGCATCCCAAAGGACAGGGATTGAGTCAATACTCTTTCCGGTCGCTGGATTTCGTTTACATCTTCTTCCCTCACAGGAATGTTAATCTTCATCTCAGCAAAAACCTTCTTCAAACTCTGAAGAGAAACTTCTTCTCTTCCTTCTTTCTCTGAATATTTGACCGCTTTCTCCATCACCATCTTTGCCTTGCGCATGGGGAGATTACCGTAACCGACCAACCATTCCATCAGCGGGGTAGCCCCGAGAAACTCCTCTTGCGCCAGCTTCAGCATCTGCGCCTTATTCACTTGCAAAAGTCGAATGATATCGGTCATCACGGAAAGGCCGGGTTTCGATTCATCCACTAAGTCCATGATCCAGTACTTCGTCCACTGGGTGTCTCGGTTATATCCGATAAAGAGCGCCTTGCCAACGGAGAGAAGGCTGATCATCATTCCATGGGCAAAGGATGTTTTTGCCTTGATGACTTCCAACGAACAGGGATTGCGTTTCTGCGGCATGATCGAACTTCCGGTGCAATGTCGATCATTCAGCCGGACCATACTAAACTCCCGTGTGGATAAAAGGATCAGGGATTGGGCCATAGTGGAAAGATGGTCCATCATTACAGCTACATCATAGGCCAGTTCTGCCTCAGGCTCCCATCGCTGAGTAATTGCGTCGGTGACATTTTCGGTAGGACCATCAAATCCGAGGAGCTTTGAGGTCAACAATCGATTCAGATTGAAAGACGTGCCGTAGCCTGCTGCTGCACCCAAAGGGTTCTTATTGAAAAGAGCGAACCAGTGCGAGAATCTCCGCATGTCTCTCTCAAGGCCTTCGGCGAAGGAGAGAAGAAGGTGACCGAAGGTGGTCGCCACAGCATGCTGATGATGGGTATAGCCGGGCATAATCGTTGAGCGGTGCTCGTGCGCTTTTTGGATAAGCGCCTCCATCAAAAAGATCAGACCTTCGACAAATTCTAAGGCCTGATCTCGAAGGTAGAGACGCATGTCGAGAACAATCTGGTCGTTCCGACTTCTACCCGTGTGGACTTTCCCCCCGAACTCAATCCCTATCCGCTCAATGAGATAACTTTCAATGTTGGAGTGCACATCCTCCTTCGAGGCCTCCAGGCGAAACTTTCCCTTTTGATAAAGTTCTTCTATTTCCCTTAATCCCCTGACAATCTTTTTCCCATCCTGTTTCGAAACGAGGCCCTGCTGACAGAGCATGAGGACGTGGGCCCGGTTTCCCCATAGATCGTAAGGGATGAGTCGTTCATCGCAGGGAGGAACCCTTTTAACATCTCTTCCAGAAAGAAAATCCACCATCTCCTGGGAAGGCAGTTCGTCAAACCGGCCACCCCATAGTTTTTCAACTTTCATCCAGGATCTCCTATTTTGAGAGCTCCCAAAAAATCACGGTCCTCACAAAATCCCTCCCAACCTCCCTTTGCCCTCCGGGCCAGAGGCCCTCTTGGGCCGGCGGCCAAAGGGAGGAGTAATATCCCCCTTTGCGGCTTTTCCCTGCCACAGGCAGGCAAAAGGGGGAGCAAGGGGGATTTCCATTGTTCGAGTGTGACTAAGCTTTCATGGCGAATTATATGGATCAATCTCATCTCGTTTTCCTTTTGGCTAAGATTTCAAAAGGAAGCCCACGGACAAAAGCTGCATCCGCACATCGTTTCTGGTCAAAACCCGTAGCCTTAATGGAACGAATCTCAGGTGAAAAGAGGCTCGTCTTCGACTCTCGACGGACAATCTCAATATTTCCTCTAAAGAGTTTAACCCTGTATTTCCCGTTCACCACTTTTTGAGACGTCTCAATAAAAGCATCTAAATCATACCTCAATGGGTGGTAAGCCATCCCGTGGTAGATCAAGTAGGCCCACTTCTGATCGATCCCTTTCTTAACCTGAATCTCATCCTTGGTCAGGCAGAACTGTTCCAGGTCTCGATGGAGCTTCAGGAGGATGGTGGCGGCAGGTGCCTCATAGATCTCCCGACTCTTCAGATCCATAATCCCATCTTCAAACATGTCGATCCTACCGATGGAATGCATTCCGCCAATAACGTTCAACGCAGGAATGATTTCTCCAAGAGGTTTGCGTTTATCATTCAATTTGGTCGGAATTCCCTTTTCAAATTCCAGCGTGATGAAGGAAGGTTCATCAGGGGATTTTTCAATCGGCCAATACCACATCCAGATATTGTCCGGAAGCGGCTGGTTCAGATCGACCGCACCGCTGGCGATGGACCGGCACCACATCGTCTTGTCATCTCCCCCTGTAATCATTTCTGTCACCGGAACACCCCATGCTCGGCACAACGCTTCTTCTTCCAAACGGGTCAAATCGAAATCCCTTACCGGGACAAGGATTTTCAGTTCGGGTGCAAACATCTTGAAGACATTATGCATACGATATTGATCATTTCCTTTCCCACTCGATCCCTCGAGAATGGCATCACATCCTTCTGCCTGGGCAACCTCTGCCACCTTACGTGCTACGATCTGTCTCGTCATGGAGGTGGAGACAGGATAACCCAGGTAGTCCGAATTGGCCTGAATGGCCCGCGCAATCCAGACCTCAGTAAATTCTTTTCGAAGATCGAAAAAGAGGGGTTTGATTTTGAGAATTTTGGCCTTCCTCTTAGCCTCAAAAACCTCTTCCTCTCCCTGGCCGACATCGATTGTGATAGAGAGGATCTTTTTCGCTTTATATTTTCGCCTAAGTAATTCGACGGCAAGAGAAGAATCCAGTCCCCCGGAATAGGCGACTGCTACCTTATTGACCTTAGGGGTTTGGGTTTTTTCAATTTTTCTTATAATCTTCCGGACATCCATAAAAGAGCTTAGCCTCCTTGGAATTTAGTGAAATGTAGCATAAATCAAGGGTTTAAACAATCTTTTTAAAACGATTCTGTCCTTACGACCTACAGAGAGGATAGAGATATTAAGAAGGCAAAAAAATGCGGGGCCCAGAAGATCAGCCCCGCCACGTACAAAAAACCCGGGAAAAGGGAGAGAAACTTGACTAGAACTTATAGGTCATACCTCCAAAAACCACATTGGCCCTGTAGGTCTGATCCTTGTATGCTCCCGTGAGAAAAGCAGCATTAGAATTAGGTGGACCTGCAGGCGCAAAAAGGTAGTTGTTTAACTGGGCATCACTGTACCAAAATCTTTCATAAGCATAACCTATCATCGCTGCGAAAGATTTTGTGAAATTGTAAACTGCTTTAATGCTAATGGAATAAAGTGTGTAATCATCCCATCTGTTGATATCAATATTATCATCGTTCGCTCCAGACCCGGGACCAAGTCCATTTGCGGCAACAAATAGTCCATTGTTAAGAGCGAAGTCAACAGATCCATTCGATTTCAGGTAATCATGTTGGAATATCAACGTCAGCTTCTTCGGGATAAGATAGATTTCAGCTCCTATCCCATACCCCCAGGTTTTATCCCATTGATCCGCCTCCCAAGGCAGAACGGTCGTGCCCTCAAATTGTAACTGGTTGAACTTAACCCATCCGTAATCACCGTAGGCATATACCTTGGCAATCTTCCCAATTTTATAGTCTGCGGTGAGGTCGAATTCATGTCTCTTAGTGCTTTTCAATCCAAAAGTAGTGTCCTTATAATCTGTGTTTTGAAACCTGTAATCAAGACCCAAATTCAGATTCTCCAGAGGGAAGAGATCGACAGTAGCCTTGAATGTATCCCTATCCTGTGCCGCATAATAATATCTCTTAGCCGGATTAGCATCACTAGCAGCGGTTTGATAATGTGCACGTCTGTCTAATTTCTCATATCCTATTCTGGCCTCCAGAAAATCAACTCCACTCCATTTCAAATCCGCAAAAAAGATGTTGTCCAGGTTGTTGGGTAGAATCTCGAGAGGATCATCCTCACCCTTCTTGTTCCTATGCGTATCGACGTATTTATAGCCTGTGCTAAGGTAAAAATGTTCCGGCAGTCTAAAGCCAAGTTCTCCTCCGTAGGTGCTAACCCGATAATTGAGAAAGATACTTGCGACGCCGGTAGGGTCGTCAGATTTATTAAACCTCTTATAATATTTGTAGTAAGCTTTTACGTCGAGAAAACGGACAGGATTTGAAGTGAGCGTAAAGTCGTAATTTACATTGTCGACCTTTCCTGTATAACCCGAACCGATGAGACCGACAATAGATGTCTCCGATCTTCCCCTTGCAAATCCTACATTCGTACTGAATCTGCTATTGAAGGGAAGAGAGACAGCACCCTTAAAAGCGCCTTTATCATAGGTATTATCAGGAGGAAGCGAGAAAGCATGGGGTTCGTTGGCAATATTGAAGTTGCCAGGCAAAAACAGTCCGCTGTTGCTATTATTAAAATCACTATGGACATAATTCAACGACAAAAAGAAAGGCTTTTTAGAATACCCCGCTGAAACTTTAAGATTGTTTGTTACAAACTCAATGGGTTCCGGAATCTCAAAAGCCCTCCCTCCTGGATTGGTTTCTGCCGCGCCTGTCGGCTTTATTCCTTCCCTATTTTCCCTTTCAAACGAGAGGTCAAGAAAAAACGGCCGAATCACGTCGACTTTGAACCCGCCTCCGTATTGATGTCTAAGGATCGAATAGTCAAACGTGTTCCACAAGGGAAAGTTTGCATTGGGAGTACCAACGAGGAGATCATGGCCTGCTCCCAGAAAGGGGGTTCTGGCATCAAAGGTAATATTATGGGGTATCTCATCATAAAATAGATCAAACTTAAATTTCCCCCAAAGCCCCCCATCTACCGTATAATATTGGGTGTCATAGCCAAAATCACCCATGTTGAAGTTGAGGAAATACTTATCTGTATCGAGATTGAGCCTTGCCCTTCCAAAGACAGCACCATCTTCTTTAAGATCCCTATATTCTGTGAATTTGGCTTTTCCCCCCTCTTTCTCATGCAAATCGACCCATACACCTGTAAATCCTATTTCGCCTTCAATCGTCTTATTGTCCTGGGGAAAAGCATATGAAAGTGGCACAAGGCATATCGTCATCACAACGATTATTATTTTCGTTTTCATTATCTCACCCCCTATCGCACGAAGAATTCGGAGAGGCTGCTTCCATGAATATTCCCATGGCAGTTCAAGCATGACCGGCCGAAAAATCTGTTTTTGTTCTGCGTCGCCGTCCCGAAGAAAGAGTGAAGATTGGTATAGGGTCTGGTGGGATGGCTGCTCCCTACCGCGTCATGACAGCTCTGACAGATGAGAGGCACCTTTCTGGTCAGAAGCCTTGAATGGTTACTCCCGTGGACTTCGTGGCAGTATAGGCAATTCTCCGGCACAGGAGGATGCTCAAATGCATACGGACCTCTCTTTTCGGCATGGCATCTGAAACAGAGATCATTTACCGAATCGGCCTTGATCATTGCCTTAATGTCAAAAGTGCCCATCGGGTTGTGGCAACTTGAGCATTTAAGCGCCTGCCGACCGACAAATTCCTCTTTGATCGGATGATGCGACTGTTTGTTGAATTGGGCTCTTATATTCCTGTGGCAGCCAAAACAGAGATCAGGTTCTTGAGCCTTCAGATAACTCTTTCCGGGTACAGGAGAGTGGATGGAATGGCAGTTGTCACATGTAACGAGAAAAGATTTGTGCTTGCTGAGATCCCAGTTTACCACGCCTCTCATATCCCGGTGGCAATCGAGACATTTTGAGTCTCTGGCAACGGAGCTTGCCCTTTTGTCAAACACAAAAATGGCAACGCCTCTGCCTCCTCCTTTTTCAACGTGCTGGGCACCCGGCCCATGGCACGACTCACAGCCGTCTCGATTTATTGGGCTCCCGGGTATCGCCTTTTTGCCATGTACTGATTTTATAAACTTGTTGTATTGGGCCTCATGGCAATCTTTGCAGGCGTCAGAACCGACGAACTCCGATCCCCCCTCTACCTTACTCTGCGCAATGAGTACCAAACTGAAAACGAAGGATAAGGTAAAGAATAAGATGGATAAGAAAAACAAAACCCTCCTTTGCATAAATCGCACCTCCCTCTCTCCTTTTTAATAAGAGGACTTAGCCCCTTTCCTTTCAAGCTATAGGAATACTTTACAGAGAGGGAATAGGGTCGATACTGTATTTTGCTGGAAAAAATGTGGTATATTAAGTCTCTCAGGTGGGTTGGGATCTCCCACCCAATGGCAGAAAGGCAATCGGAATCCGAAAATCAACTTCCTAGGAGGTAGTGTCTCAATTTGCCCTCGAAATTGGAACGCTACCTCCTAGGTATTTTTCTTGCTTTTAGAGTTAAACTGATGCATAATGGAATTAGTTGTGAGAGTTTCAGGGTTTGAGAGTCCATACCTAAGGTCTTCCAATTCATTTCTGCGTGATTTAGTCATTGTTCCCTCCAAGTCGCGTGAAATCGTGGAAATCATGGTCTGGCGAAAAAAAAAGTAAAAGGACTAACTTTGTTCAATATCGAGCAAGTTATTAGGGATTGAAAATGAAGTTCTCAGAGTTAGGTTTGAAGACAGAAATTCTGAAAGCCCTGACGAACATGGGCTATAACGATTTGACACCGATTCAAGAAAGGACCTTTTCACCTATCCTGAGCGGCAGGAATCTCTTAGCCCGGGCAGAAACCGGCTCCGGCAAGACAGCTGCCTGTGGCATTCCACTCGTTCAGATGATTGATCCTTCGCTCAATGTCATCCAGGCTCTTATTCTCGTCCCCACGCGGGAATTGGCACTCCAATATGTAGAGGAGATCGATAAGATTTCGAAATTTTTAGATGTGATACCCTTTGCCGTGTTTGGCGGATTTCCGATGGAGATTCAAAAGGCAAAACTGAGCGATCGAGTTCATATCCTTGTCGCGACGCCGGGACGCCTGATCGATTTCCTGTATCATTCCACATCGATCGACCTTTCCTCCGTTCGCACGCTGGTCCTAGACGAGGCGGACGTGATGCTGAAGATGGGTTTCGTTGAAGATATAGACTTTATCATGTCCTGTCTGGTCCACGAGCATCAAACTTTGTTCTTCGCAGCAACAATGCCCGAGGAGATCAATCGATTGATCAAGGTCTATCTGAAAGAACCTGTCAGGATGGAGTTGAATAAGGAACAGGTCGCTCCCCAGAGTCTGGCTCACCACTTTCAGTATACGGGGCGCCGCCATCGGCTCAATGCCCTGATCGAATACCTAAAAAAGGAAAGGATCTCACAGGGTATTATCTTCTGTAATTCACGAGATCACGGTGAGAAACTGATCAAGGAGCTGGAAGAAAAATTCAAATCGATAGAATATATCCACGGAGGTCTGGAGCAATCGAGGCGAACTTCGATCTTCGAGCGTTTTCGCCGGAATGAGATTACCTTCATGGTTGCGACCGACCTGGCCAGTCGCGGACTCGACTTCAGTCATGTGAGTCATGTGATTAATTACGACTATCCTCGGGGCCTGGAATCCTACACGCACAGGACCGGAAGGACCGGGAGAATGGGGAGATCGGGCATCGCAATGACTTTCGTAACCGATCAAGAATTGGAGGACGTGAAATCCCTGTTTAAGATGAATCGTATTGACCCCGTATGGCATGGAGATGTTCCCGACCTCCAGGTTGAGGACAAACCTACCAGGAGGCGGGACAATAGGAAATACTTCAATAAGCGATCCCGGCCGGAACTCAGGAGTGGGTTCCGATCCAATCACAAGAAAGCGGCTTCCGCCTCAACGTGAAGCCTACTCCCATCCTGAAGGAGTGGAGCGGCTGATCATCCCAACCCCCATTTCATGACGAGCTAGCTTATGAAACGCGAAGACTTGAGAAACATCGCCCTGATCGCACATGTTGACCATGGAAAGACGACCATCGTCGACGGTCTGCTCAAGCAGTCGGGCATTTTCCGTTTGAACGAGAAGGTCCAGGAAAGGGTGATGGACAATATTGACTTAGAGCGGGAGCGCGGCATTACCATCATGGCAAAGAATACGGCCATCGAATTCCGGGGAGTCAAGATTAATATTGTGGATACCCCGGGCCATGCCGATTTCGGCGGGGAGGTGGAAAGAACACTTAAAATGGTCGACGGGGTGCTGCTCCTCGTGGATGCCTCGGAGGGCCCTCTGCCTCAGACGAGATTCGTTCTGAAAAAGGCCCTTGAATTTAATCTTTCGCCTATTCTGGTGATTAATAAAATAGACCGGAGCGATGCCAGGATCCAAGAGGTCTTAAACGAAGTTTACGATCTCTTTATTGACCTCGACGCCACGGAGAAACAGCTTGAATTTCCGATTGTCTACACCAATGCAAAACTCGGAATTGCAAAACTTCATCCCGATGAGGATGCCAAGGACCTACGGTGCCTGTTTGAGCTCATCCTGAGCTCTGTCCCGCCCCCTGAAGGCGATGAAAAGGGACCGTTGAAGCTCCTGGTCACCAACATCGACTATAACGATTATGTGGGCAGACTTGCCATCGGGAGGATCTTCTCGGGCTCGGTCAAGGTGGGAGATTGGGTATCGATGATCGATGGCAAAGGGGAGCCGATCAAGACCAAAGTGACCTCCCTCTATGGATTTCAGGGGCTCGAAAGAATAGAGATCAAAGAGGCCAGATCGGGTGATATCGTTGCCCTGTCCGGAATTGAAGGCATTAATATCGGTGACACCATCGCCGATATCGAAAATATGGAGGCCCTTCCGAGAATCGCGGTGGATGAGCCTACCATCTCCATGGTTTTCTCCGTGAATACATCTCCTTTCGCCGGTCAGGAGGGAAGATATGTCACGTCGAGAAACCTGAGGGAGCGGCTTGAAAAAGAGCTTCTATATAATGTATCGATCAAGGTTGACTTTGATTCCACGGACTCTTTCAAGGTGATGGGAAGAGGAGAATTGCAACTTGCGATCCTGATCGAGATGATCAGGAGGGAAGGTTATGAGCTTTCTGTCTCCATGCCGGAGAGCATTACCAAGAATGTCAATGGAATTCTTCATGAGCCCATGGAGCATCTGGTCATTGATATCCCGGAGGAATTCATCGGGGTCGTGACACAGCAGATCGGAATCCGTAAGGGCAGGATGCAGAAGATGAGTAACAATGGCCACGGCAGGGTTCGCCTTGAATTCAGGATCCCGTCCAGAGGCCTCATCGGCTTTCGTTCCCAGTTTCTCACCGATACAAGGGGGACAGGACTTTTCAACCATATTTTCGACGGCTATGAGGAGTGGCATGGCGTTATTACAAAACGCTCCACCGGGACCCTCATCGCTGACCGGCCGGGAAAGACGACCCCTTATGCCCTCTATCACCTCCAGCCCCGAGGGACTCTCTTTGTAAAAGAAAACACGGCCGTCTACGAAGGCATGGTAGTCGGTGAGAATTCAAGAGAGAACGATCTTGATGTTAATGTCACAAAGGAAAAGAAACTGACCAATATGAGAGCAGCGGGATCGGACGAAGCTCTACAGCTTATCCCTCCCAAGATTCTTAGCCTTGAGCAGGCCATCGAGTTCATCAAAGAGGATGAGCTGGTTGAGGTCGCCCCATACTCCATCCGCATCAGAAAAAGAATCCTTGAATCGAACAAAAGACCTAAATACAGGAGTTGAGATCCCGAAGCCACTGTCTCGCAGTATCCCGAAAATCAATGGGGAACGTACGAACAATGGGGATCTTCTTCGAGATCGTTGCCCGTCAAAGCAAGAGCTAAACTTCGACAGCCGCGGCAATCTTTCAGGTCGCAGCTTCCGCATTTACCCTTGAGGTTCTCCTTTTTTCTCAACTTCCCCAAAAGCTCCGACTTCTCCCAGATCTGTCTTAAGGATTCGTTTACAAGATTTCCCAATGAAACGGGAAACCTTCTGCAAGGAAAAACAGTCCCCTCCGGCATCACGCAGAGACCATCCGCTCCGACGATACAGGGAGCTCCTAAAAGCTCAGGTTCCTCCCCATTAAAACTGACCTGAAAAGCTTGATAAGGAAGAAACGGATGCTCTTCTTCATCAGCTGGGAAAAAATCCAACAGCATCCCTATCGTCTCTTTCCATTCTTCCTTATTGAGGACCTCACCGATAATGCCCTTCCCTCTGCCCAAAGGAATGAACCGTTCGATGATCAATCCGTTGACGCCCAAATCCTGGCATAGTCTAAAAAGGGATGGCAGGCTCCTAAAATTGCTTTTCATAATCGTAATCATAAACAGAATTTCAAATCTCCCTGTCTCTTTAAGGAAAGGAAGATTTCGCATCACTTCTTCAAAGGCCCCTTTTTGACGGACTGAGTCATTCGTTTCCGCATTTCCTCCATCCAAAGAAATCTTTATTTTCCTTAATTTCGAGAAACGAGATAATCTCCTCACCATCTCCTGATCAATGAGAAGACCGTTAGTAATGATACCCAACTCTTCAACCGTTGATCGTTGGTCTAGATCCTCGATGAGAGCAAAAAGCTCGGGTTTTAATAAAGGCTCACCCCCGGTCAGATGGATACAGGCGGTCTTGCCCCATTTTTCTAAGGTCGCGAGGAGGTTATCAGATATCTTCTTAAGCCCCTGCCAATCCAGATCGCTCTTCTTCGAAAAGTCATCTTGATAACAATGCTTACAGCGAAGGTTGCAAAGGTTCGTAATATGCCATTGAATATAGAATGGTTCGTCCATTGGTTTCTCAAACGGAATTATTTAAATATTTTAAGACCAAATAAGGAGGACTTCAAATCCTATTACCTTACCTTCTGGACCCTACTCGAAGTTCAATAAGAAATCCCGATAATTGAGTGAAAATTCATTGAAAATTCCGATTTGACAATATAGGAATTTCCCATTTATTTGTTTCATATTTGTTAGAATCCTTCTACGGAGTGAAGGGAGGTGAGAGCCAATGAAGCGTATTTGGGGTACTCGATATCGCCCATGAAATAGGCCTCTGTGGGCCCATAGGGTTGGGCTGATGCCGGTGAAAGGAAAGAGAATAAATAAGAATTGAGCTGGTTGCATAATTGGTTTTCATCTCTCCAGATTCTTCTTTTGAAGCCTTCCTGATATTCTCGCTGTTAATGAGCCTTTCTGCCACCCAATCTGAATAAACCCCTTATATCTATTTTTTTCAGAAAAGAGCGACTGGAGGAAATGCACTATCTGGACTCAAATGGTGGGAGCTTACGGGGCAGCAATCATTGTGAAAGATCAATTAACATAACGCTAGAATCAGGAATATCGGGAGGATAATTATGAGAAGGACAACGATAGGGCCGTTTATTTTGGCATTGACCATAACCCTTGTTCTCTTCAACGCATCCGAGGCTGGAGAAAGGAGAGCAGAGGTGATTTTCAAGATAAATCTTAAGACACCGGAAAATTCTAAAGAGGTGAGACTCTGGATTCCATATCCGGTATCTGATGAAAACCAGATCATAGAGGACGTAAGGATTGACGGCAATTATTCTTCCCATGGCGTTTACAAAGAAAAAGAATTCGGAAATTCGATTCTCTATGCAGAATGGAACAACCCGACGAAGGATAGGGTTCTTGCTTATGCATTCAAAGTGAGAAGGAAGGAAGTGGTTAAGAAAGACTTTCCAAAAAATGAACCCCCCTTGAGTAAGAAAAATTATGCAAAATACCTTATGCCAACAAATCTCAGTCCAACCACTGGAAAGGTTAAACAGTTGGCTGAAAATATTACAAAAGGTAAAAAAACGACTCTTACCATGGCGAGGGCTATTTATGACTGGATTGTTGACAATATGTATCGGGATCCCCAAATAAAGGGCTGTGGAATAGGAGACGTGGAGAGGCTTGTTGAAAGTCTGGGGGGGGTAAATGCGGAGACATCCACTCTGTCTATGTTGCCCTCGCACGAAGCGTAGGAGTTCCCTCAAGAGAAATTTTTGGAATCCGCATTCCAAATGGAAAAGAAGGGGATATGACAAAGGCGCAACACTGTTGGGCGGAGTTCTACCTCCCGGGGTATGGATGGGTGCCGATTGACGCCGCTGACGTCAGAAAGATAATGCTTGAGAAGAAGTTAAATTTAGGAGAAGAGAAGGAATTCAGGGAATACTATTTCGGCGCTTGGTTGAAAGCAGAATCGCTTATGGAATCGGTAGGGATCTCGTCCTCAACCCTCCTCAGAAGGATGGGAGACTAAACTACTTCATGTATCCTGATGCAGAGGCAGATGGAAAGGCACTGGATGATCTATTTGGATTCAACTTAGGGTATACGATCACATTCAATGAATTCTAAAGGAAGAAACAAAAATGAAAGGGAAAGATGAAAAGAGGATCATGGAAGACGGTGAACGAACAAACAAGCGTGATTTTCTTAAAGTGCTCGGAGCGGGAATCGGAGTCGTCGGTCTGAGCTCAATGATGGGAGGACAATCATTTGCGCAAGATGACAAGAAGGGAAAATATGTTATTGTTATTACTCATGGTGGCAATGACCCGAACAGAGCTATATTGGGCCTTCTCTTGGCTCAAACAGTCGCCGATAAGGGATGGGGGAAGGTGCATGTTTGGATGACACTCGACGGCGCTGATCTTGTCCACGCGAAAAGGACGGAGAGGATAGAGTCTCCGATTTACAAGAAATTTGGAAACGCCCTTGAAATTATGAAAAAAATTAAGGATAAGGGTGGGTGGTTTGGAGTTTGTCCGCCGTGCGCTGATTATTTTGGAGCTACGGGCCGTAACAAGTACGACTGGGTGGAACTGGCCGGAGGAGACTGACTCATGAAGAACATCCAGGACGCCTGGGTGGTCTGGATTTAAGAAGACTCAGTATCAAAGGTTTTATTGTAAGATGAAAATGTTGGAGAGATGGAATGGCCGTGTTTAGAAAAAAGAAGACACTAACCGGACTCTCCCGCACCTGTGGGTGAGCAGCAAAAATCGGTCCGGCAGATCTGTCGGACGCACTCAAGGCACTGCATCCGGCACAGGATCCCAACCTCCTGGTAGGATTTGAGACCTGTGATGACGCGGCAGTTTATCGCCTGTCAGATGATATTGCTTTTATCAGTACAGTGGACTTTATTACGCCACCGGTTGACGACCCCTATTGGTTTGGACAGATAGCTGCTGCCAATGCATTATCGGATGTATATGCCATGGGGGGCAAACCCCTCACCGCTTTAAATCTGGTTATGTTTCCAACCAAAAAACTTGATACAAGCATATTGAGAGAGATACTCCGGGGAGGATGCGATAAGGTTACCGAGGCAGGTGCATCCATTGCAGGCGGCCACTCGGTCGACGACAATGAACCCAAGTACGGCCTTGCTGTCACAGGAGTGATTCATCCTGATCGCATCCTCACCAATTGCGGCGCCAAAGAAGGAGATGCTTTGATTCTGACAAAACCTCTTGGCACCGGTGTTTTGTTTAACGCGTGCCGTTCCAAGAAACTGGCCTGGGGTGATTTAGAACCGATTCTTCCCGAAGTGGCTTCTCTCAATAAGAAAGCTATGGAAATCGCCTTAAATTTTGATATTCATGCTTGCACCGACATAACAGGATTTGGCATCATCGGCCACTGCCTGGAGATGGCAAAGGGAAGTGGAATTCAGATCAATCTTTTCTATGACAAGCTTCCTTTTTATCCCAATGCATTGGATATGTATCGCAAGCGCGAGACAACAGGAAGCAACAAGGCCAACAGAAAATTAGCAGAAGGCTTTTTTAAGAAAATCAGAGGGCTTTCCAGAGAGGAGGAAGAACTGCTTTTTGACCCTCAAACATCCGGTGGACTCTTGCTTTCTGCCCTCTCTGCTGAGGCCGACCGGCTGGTCGCGGAATTGAAAAAGGCGGCTGTTGGGAGTGCTGCCCGGGTTGGAGACGTGGTGGCGAGTCCCCAACCGTCGGTCTGGGTCATCTAAATGAAGGATTCCATTCACGAGGGGTTTTCAGATTTCTTTGATAAAAATTTTTTCGCGGCCTTGAAAATGGCATTCGAAGATGTTACTAAAGATATGTTTTTTTCAAATCCAGGAAAAGGAGGAAACAAAGGGAGATGAAGAAGTTAATTGGGTTGGGGGTTTTGGTGGGGTTTGTGTTTTCTGTTCTGATGGTGACGGGGGCCTTCGCTGCCAAAGACACCATTGTCTTTGAGGCTCCTAATGGAAAAGTCACATTTGACCATAAGAAACACAGCGAAACGTTGAAGATCGACTGCATGAAATGCCATCACAGCTGGAAAGCAGGTGAGACATCCGGCAAGAAATGTATAGAGTGTCATAAGGCGATTGCAGAGGGGAAAACGCCATCGATGAAGGATGCCGCTCACAAAACCTGTAAGGGTTGCCATGACGAAATGAAGAAGGCCAACAAACCTGCAGGTCCAACGGGTTGCACCCAGTGCCATGTGAAGGCAAAATAGTCTGATTTTTTTGATTAACAGGACTTTAAGAGTAAGAAAGGGGAGATCAAGGATTTCGATCCCCCCTTTTTTCTTTTGGGGTTCTCACTCCTTTTACTAAGAAGATTAGACCCGGGGGGTCCTTCACTATTTTTCTCATCCAAGATCATGTCGGGATTGAAACTTTTTCAGTACACAAAACTCTTCACATCAATCGCTATCCAGTAACCTTCGCCCTTTGCCTGATCATTTACAATCCGCCTCTAGTCTGTTCAGCCAGAGGTGTGCTGAGATAGCGCTCTCCCGTATTGGGAGGGATCATCAAATCTGGACCTTTGCTCCTGCCCTCAGGTCTTCTTCCTTTATTTCATAGAGGGCATCCAGAAGTGCCATCTGGAAACTGCCAGGGCCTGATGCCCTGGCAGCAGCCCTTTCACCCGCCAGGCCAAAATAAGAAAGTCCCGTGGTAGCCGCTTCCATTGGATTCGGGCAAACAGCGAGAAAGGCACCTATGATCGCCGTCGCCGTACATCCTGTCCCTGTGACGGTGCTCATCATCGCATGACCATTCATCACACGACAGACCCGTTCACCATCCGTGATCAAATCCACCACCCCGGTGATTGCCAGTGTCGTCCCGATCTCTTTGGCAAGGGTCATCGCTCTCTCTGTGACCTGATCGACCGTATGAACGGAGTCAACTCCCCTTGTGACAACCCCCGATTTTTTTTCAGTCAGAGAAAGGATCTCCGAGGCATTTCCGCGAATGACATCAATTGAAAGGTATTCGATGAGCTGTTTGGCAGAATCGGTCCTCAGTCGCGTAGCTCCAGCACCGACAGGATCAAGAATGACCGGGACATGCAGTCCGTTAGCCCGTCTGCCTGCCCTTCGCATCGCTTCTATCCACGGAAGGCTTAAAGTGCCGATGTTAAGCACCAATGCCCTTGCCAAAGAGACCATCTCCTCTACTTCTTCCACTGCATGGGCCATAACCGGAGATGCGCCACAGGCAAGCAGGGCATTGGCAGTGTAATTCATGACGACATAGTTGGTAATGTTATGAACAAGCGGTTTTCCCTCACGAACACGTCTCAAGTTCTCTGCCGCCTTCTGGGCCATGTCTGGGCTAAACATCCTATTTCTTCCCTTCTGATTTTCGGAAATGATCCCAGCCCGATGGCTTGATTGGAAGTTTTGTGCCTTCGGGAAGGAGCAAAAAGATTTCGCCTGCGTTACTCGTGATCCTCCCTACTTCGGTGACTAAGACAGGACAGCACTGGGAAATAGTGGAACGGATCCGAGGTACATCCTCGGGCCGGCAGGTGATGATGAGTTCGTAATCATCACTGTCCCCTAAGAAGAAGTCATACGGGTCTCCTCGAAGTCTGAGAGCAGCCTCGCGGAGATGTTCGCTGATGGGGAATCTCTCCTTGATCAATTCAGCCCCTACCCCACTTTCCTCGCAGATATGCCCAAGATCCCCCAGGAATCCATCGCTCGTGTCGATCAGGGCGCTGGCGCAACCGGTTTGTGCGATAATCTCCCCCAATTGGGCCCTGTGAGAAGGCGTGTTATAGATCTTGACTAATGGATGCTCTTTTATTTTTGAATCACCTCGCTCGCGAAGCAAGAGCTGGAGTCCGGCAGCGGACTGGCCCGGGTATCCGGTAACCAGGATGACATCTCCTGCCCTCGCACCGGAACGGCGCACAGCCTTACCCTGCTCCACCTCGCCGATCAGGGTAATGTCGATGAATATTCCATTTCCCGATTTTGTGATGTTGCCCCCTATAATCGAAGCACCAAAAGGATTCAGTTCCAAAAGAAAACCACGGTATATCTCTTCGACATCGTGGACAGGGGTTTCAATCTTTAAGCCGAGTGAGATGAGGGCGTAGAGGGGCTTACCTCCCATGGCCCCGATGTCGCTGATGTTGACCACCATGGCACGCCGTCCCAAATCCAAGGGGCAAATATATTCCGGTAAATAGTGGCGGCCTTCCACGATGCAATCACACGTTATCAAAAGCTCATATCCAGCGCGAGGAAGGAAAGCGGCGGTATCATCACCGATCCCAACGGTAACTCGCTCAGACCGAATCCCCTCCTTTTTCACGAGATCGTCGATCCTCCGAATGAGCCCGAATTCGCCGATATCACTTACCTTCTCAGTCAAGTTGACTCGCCTCCAGTAAACGAAGAAGGCATTTTGTCGCCTCCTCAGGATTCTTCTCACAGCAGACAGCAGAGATGACTGCAATGCCATGAACCCCACTCTCTTTCACCAAAAGAGTATTGTCTTTATTGATGCCTCCGATGGCGATGACAGGCAGAGGAATCTTCTCCACGACCTGTTTCAGGAGGTCGAGCCCGGAGGCCGGGCCGGCGTCCTCCTTGGAGGATGTGGGAAAGACAGGACCAAAACCGATATAGTCCGCCCCTTCCAAGAAACACTTCCGGGCCTCTTCCTCATTCCCTGCTGATCCGCCAATGATAATCCCCTCACCTAAAAGTTTTCTGGCGAGAGAGATGGGGAAATCCCCCTGCCCCAGGTGAACACCATCTGCATGAGAAGCAATGGCTACGTCCACACGATCATTAATAATAAAGGATACTCCAGCTCTCTTGCATAAGGCTTGAATCTGTTCAGCAATGCGAATCATCTGAATCGTCTCACCGCTCTTCTGGCGAAACTGGATCGTATCGGCCCCACCCGCGATGGCAAGTTCCGCAAGCTCTATATGGGAAAAACAATTCTGAAGATCTGTGTCCGTCAACACATGGAGCCTTCCAATCTTCTTCACATTTTTCTCCTCGCCGGACAACTCCTTCCAAACTCGATTGGGACAATTTGAATAATCTAATTCCTCAACTGAGGCAGTCCCCGGGTGACTTATCTAAATTTAGCTCAATAAAATCAAAAATAAAAGTTATTATTTTAAACTCTTCCTGCCGACTCGAACCATTTGCCTCAGAGACGGAAGAGTGGACGGGAAGTCGAAGAATACAGTACTCTTCTCGCAAAAATAAAGGTTTCCCCTTATTTACTTGCACATGTAGTTCCGATAAGGTGGTAGGGGTTAAATTCATCGCGTCGTAAGGAGGTATGAATATGGTGGGGAAAAGAAGCGGCGGGACTGCTAAAGCAAAGACCAAAATCCTGACCAAGAAGGTTTCGTTCGAGTTCCCAGCACCTGAAGCACAGAAGGTCTATTTGGTGGGGAACTTTAATAACTGGGACACCAGTGCGAACCCGATGAAAAAAGATAAGAAGGGAGTATGGAAGACTGCTTTCTCCATGGAACCGGGAAGATACGAATACCGGTTTCTCGTGGACGGGAATTGGGAGAATGATCCTTCCTGCTGTGACTGTGTCCCCAACGAATTTGGAAGCCAAAATTGCGTAAGAATCGTTGGGTGACGGTCAGGAACTAGTCTTTTTCTCTCTCTTAAAATATAACTTTTGGACTTTGCCTTTCTGGTCAAAGACAACGCTCACCAATTCCCATCCCTCCTTACCGAGTTCATTCAATTTCTCTTTATGGGCTGGTGGGTGTAAGATTGAGGTTTCTTTTTCGGCATCGGTGAAATAGAGGTATTCCCATTCGGTCATCTCAATGCTCCTTTCTCCTTTTGGCCTGTTGGTCCAATAAAAAAGACCAAATGATCAGACTTAAGTCCGGAACTTTAGAAATCCTCCACGTGGCTAGGCTTCGGAAAGCATGGATGTCTGAACCTAGAAACGGGTAGAATAGAAACCGTGTCACCATCTTCTCCCCGAGCTAAAAATAACCACTGTTTGATGAAATTCAATGTTCCACCTTTGAACTTTTATTTTTTTCTCGGCCGTTCGCCGAGGGTCACTTTCACATCAACAAAATCCATCTTTCGATAGACTTTGAGGACAATGGTATCCCCCGGCTTCTTCTCACGAATATAATGAATGAGTTCATCGTTTGTTTTCACATCATGCTGGTCAGCTTTTACGACAATATCACCACCCACCGTTGCAATCATATTGCCGACCTGAACCTTCTGGTTGCCTCCTTTCAGGCCTGCCTTATCCGCCGGGCCGCCCTTCCCTACTTCCGCAATCATCGCCCCTCTTTCTATTTTAAGCTTGAGATACTTTGCCATCTCGGGAATAAGCGACTGAATGGTTGCCCCGATCCAAGGATAGGTCACATAACCTTTTGAAAGGAGTTCCGGGATCACCCTTTTTGCACTGTTAACGGGAACGGCAAAACCGATACCCACGTTCCCTCCGGATGGGCTCAGAATGGCGCTGTTGATTCCAATGATCTCTCCATCGGAATTGAGAAGAGGCCCTCCGGAGTTTCCCGGGTTGATGGCCGCATCGGTTTGAATCACATCTTCTATCAACGTTCCTGAGTCGGAGCGGATGGTTCGTCCGACTGAGCTAACGATTCCCGTGGTCAAGGTCCTCTGTAGGCCGAAAGGATTCCCGATCGCCAGAACTTTCTGCCCGATCTTTAAATTTTTTGAATCTCCCATAGGGATAATCTTCAACTTCTCTTTCGGGGCGTCAATCTGGATCACCGCGAGGTCGCTATCCGGATCTGATCCGACTAATTTGGCAGGCCACTTGGATCCATCTCCCAAAGTGACCTCCAATTTTTGCGCATTGGCTACCACATGGTGATTGGTCAAGATATGGCCCTTTGTGTCAATGATGGAACCGGATCCCGATCCTTGAGTCGGGAAAGCGTTGAAGAAAAAATCCATCTGGACAGCAGTGCTCGTCACATTGACGACCCCATCCGACACCTTCTCATAAATAGCAATATTATTTTTTTCCTCGTCGGTCAATCCGGCTGAAAAAATTAGGCCGTGAGAAAAGGCGATGATGAGAAAAATAGGAATACAAATATGAAGACTTCTTAGGACGAGTCTTTTACCTCCTATCATCATTGCACTCCCTTCTTATGTATCAGCCCTAAAGGGCTGAGCTACTTAAAGCGCTTTATGATTTCCTCCCGAATCTTCTGGGTCGGCATCTTCCCATCACAAAGTTTTTTCGTATGATTTATGTTATATCCTGGGAAGGCCGGATTCGTCGAAAACCCCTTCAAATAGAGGCCCGCTGAGATAGCGTTCAGCCGAGTCGGGGAGGATGGCGACAATCGTCTTATTATTGAATTCCCCGCTTTTCGCAATCCTCAGAGCGATAGCGATCGCTGCACCGCAACTGACGCCCGAAAGAATACCTTCCTCGCGGGCAAGTCGCCTCGCGTGCTCGATCGCCTCTTCGCTGGTGACCTGTTCGACGCGATCTACCATCGACAGATCGAGCGTATCAGGAATGAATCCAGCACCGATCCCCTGAATCTTGTGTGGCCCGGGCTTGAGTTCCTTTCCAGCAATGCGCTGGGTGATCACAGGGCTCTCCACTGGTTCGACAGCAACGCTGATAATTTTCTTTTTCTTTTCAATTTTGATGTATCGTGACACACCCGTAATGGTGCCTCCTGTTCCCACTCCCGAGACAAGTACGTCTATTCCACCATTTGTCTGCTCCCAGATTTCCGGACCCGTGGTCTTGAAATGGATCTCCGGATTGGCAGGATTTTTAAACTGCTGGGGCATATAGTACTTGGAGCTTGACGCTAAAATCCGTTCCGCCTCTTCAATGGCTCCTTTCATCCCCTGGGCTCCTGGTGTGAGAATGATGTTTGCCCCAAGAATGGCGAGCACTTTCCGCCTTTCCATTGACATCGTCTCAGGCATGGTGACGTTCAGTTTATATCCCTTTGCAGCAGCTACAAAAGCTAAGGCAATGCCTGTATTCCCGCTTGTCGGTTCAATGATCTCCATCCCGGGTTTGAGCAACCTCTGCTTCTCTGCAGCCCAGATCATGCTCGCTCCTATCCTGCACTTCACCGAATAGGAAGGATTACGACCTTCAACCTTGCCAAGGATTGTGGCTTTGAGACCCTGAGCCATTCTATTGATCTTAACCAGTGGAGTATTACCGATCGACAGTGAATTATCGTCAAAAAATCTTGCCATACGATCCTCCTTTTTCTCCTCACCCAATCTTCTCTCAGGGGAGAGGGGGTGAAGGGCTTGGATGCTTTAATTCATTGGTGGTTTAAACCGCCGAAGCCTCAGCGCATTCGATACGACGGTGACGGACGAAATCGCCATGGCTCCGGCAGCAAAAATGGGATTGAGTAGAATTCCGAAGAACGGAAAAAGGACTCCTGCGGCAACGGGAATGAGAATTGTGTTATATGCGAAAGCCCAGAAAAGATTCTGTTTGATGTTTCGTATAGTCGCTTTGCTCAATGCAATAGCCGTTACAATCCCTCTCAAATCCCCGCCGATTAAAGTGATATCCGAGGCCTCCATCGCAATATCAGTTCCCGTTCCAATCGCGATTCCGACATCGGCCTGTGCCAGAGCGGGTGCGTCGTTGATCCCGTCGCCAACCATCCCAACCTTTTTGCCCTCAGACTGAAGCCGCCTGACCTCTTCTGCCTTCATCTCGGGAAGCACTTCTGCCAAAACCCTGTCGACTCCTATCTGGCCCGCAATGGCTTTGGCAGTCCGCTGGTTATCACCCGTGAGCATCACCACTTCCAATCCCATCCGGTGGAGGGCTTCCACAGACTTCTTCGAATTCTCCTTCAACGTATCAGCCACACCGATAATTCCAGCTACTTCCCCTTCAACCGCCACGAACATAGAGGTCTTTCCTTCGCCGGAGAGTTGCTCTGCCTTATTCAATAAGCCATTTAAACTTATCCTTCTTTCTTCCATCAGCCTTTGATTTCCAAGAAGCACTCTTTTCGAATCGACCCTCGCCTCAATTCCCTGCCCTGCAATGGCCTTGAAGTCGGTCGGATCTAGAAGAGGCAAATCTTCTTCTCTTGCCTTTTTAACAATGGACTCGCCCAAAGGATGCTCCGATCCCTTTTCAGCTGAAGCTGCTAATGTCAGGATCTCTCTTCGGTTAAACCTCCCCGATTCAACAAGGTCTGTGACAGAAGGCTCCCCCTTAGTCAATGTCCCCGTTTTGTCTAGAACAATGGTATTCAATCGATGTGCTGTCTCCAGAGCCTCTGCCCCCCGAATTAAAATTCCGTTCTCCGCACCCTTCCCTGTCCCCACCATGATAGAGGTAGGAGTTGCCAATCCCAGAGCGCAAGGACAGGCAATGATTAGCACAGCCACAGAATTGAGAAAGGCATAGGTGAGTGCCGGATGGGGTCCGAACAAATACCAGATGATAAAGGTGAGGATCGCTATGCCGATGACCACCGGCACAAAATAGCTTGCGATAACATCGACCATCCGTGCAATCGGAGGTTTCGATCCTTGAGCCTCTTGAACCAGCCGGACGATCTGCGAAAGGACCGTATCTTTTCCGACCTTGGTCGCCTCAAATTTAAACGTTCCAGTCTTATTCATCGTTGCGCCGATGACGGAATCCCCGGCCTTCTTTTCGACAGGTAAGGATTCCCCTGTCACCATTGATTCATCCACCGAGGAATAACCTTCCTTAACGACCCCGTCCACAGGGATTTTCTCCCCGGGACGAACGATGATGATATCTCCAATAGAAACTTCTCCAACCGGGATATCCACTTCATTTCCGTTGCGAAGAACCCGAGCCGTCTTGGGTTGAAGGCCGATTAATTTTTTAATTGCCTCAGAAGTCTTCCCTTTTGCCCTTGCCTCCAAAAATCTTCCAAGAAGAATCAAAACGATGATGGCTGCAGAAGTATCAAAATAGACATCCATCTTGAGGCCTTTGACCATGATCCAGTGAGGGACAAAAGTTACGATGAGACTATAGAGATAAGCTGCAGAAGTCCCCACGGCGATCAACGTGTTCATATCGCTGGTCTTATGCTTCGTTGCTTTCCAGAACCCAACATAAAACTGCCGGCCCGCCCAGAATTGGACCGGGGTCGCTAATAAGAATTGGAGGAAGAAATTGGCTCCCATGGATAAACGAACCCATTTCTCTAGTAGCGACCCGCCGTACATGAGGATGAGAATGGGAGCGAGGAGAATGGCTCCCGTAATAAACTTCTTTTTTAATCGGGAGAGTTCTGCCTCCCTGGCAAGCCTCTCCTTCTCAACCATATCCTCTTCTTTCACTTCGAGAACTTCATAACCCGCTTCCTGTACGGCCCTTTTAAGGTCTCTAATCGACGCCTCTTCAGGAATATATTCAACCGATGCCCTTTCTGTGGCAAAATTCACATCTGTGTGAACCACGCCTTTAACAGAACTCAGAGCCTTCTGGACTTTGTTAACACAAGAGGCACAGGTCATTCCTTGAATGGGAAGAAGCACCTTTTCAATTCTTGCTCCGTACCCCAAGTCTTTCACCCTGTCGATTAAGTGGGAAACATCCGTCTGGGAAGGATGGAAGACAACTGTAGCCTTCTCTGCAGCAAAATTTACGGTCGCTTTCGAAACTCCCTCCACGCCGGCTAACCCCTTTTCGATTTTTAGAGCACAGCTTGCGCAGGACATTCCTGTGAGGGGGAGGTCAATGCGCTCTAATTGTTTCTCAGCATCTTTCGTTCCCATAAGCAGCCCTGTTGAATTAATTTTCAATCATCAAATTCCAAACGCCAAATACATACCCGTTACACCAATAGCTAACGGGCCCCCTTCCCTTTCTGCCCTCCTATGGATAGAGCCTGCCTGCCGGTACGGTGGGGGTCTGTTTGAGGGTGCTTGGATTTTAGTTATTTGCACTTATTGTACTTCTATTTTAGCTCGTAGTATATCCCGGCAGTTATTTTTTTCTCCCATTATTGCGGAAATCATCACCTCATATTTTCCTCGCAACTACCCACCAGCAAACCAACATCAAATTCTTCATTCCTGCCAGCTCTTTAAATGTTTTTGACTCGAATTCTTTTCGGAATTGGAAGTCCGTTTTAGAAATGACTTTGAGCGTATCCTTGGATTCATAACATTATTCAAGCCATGCAGGATCGGCCTTTGTTTCCCTTGCCTCCCGAGATAACTTGGATAACATGTCATTCGCCTCGAAAATTTGAGTTTGATACTCCGCCATCCGGCCACTTATTTCAGTTAACCTCGAAGAAACCATTTGATACTGGGTCAGACTCATCCCGCCCCACCTGAATGGACCCAGCCTCTCCAATTCGTTCACAAATGCGTCAGAAACTCCTTCATAATTCTCCGTGGCCTCTTTCAGTTGTTCCTTCCAAGGTCTCACCTTCTCCCTCCACCATGTTTCATCACGACCATAAATATCTGTTCCGGAGGAGACGGCTCTTTTTCCGCCGGAGACTTCTGGTTTCTGAGTTTCATTCTTAAATGAGTCTAACATGGCTTTCGCTTCCGTCATCTGTTCCCTGTAGACCTCTAATCGCTCGCTCATACTCGGAAGTGCCACAGTAAACATTTGATATTGGGTCTTGCCTCCATACCTATGCCAAACCAGTCTCTCTCCTTCTTCAAGGAGCTCCTGCCGAGCCCTTTCGTAGTTCGCGGTAGCCTCATCCAATTCTCTCATCCAAAAATCCCGGCCCTGCACATCGGCACTAACTTCTTGTTTAATCTTAGTTGGAGAAGAAACCTCTTCTTCGAAATATTCCTCTGTTTCAACTCGATGGCGAAATTCTGGAGAGATTTTCTTGTCATCATCAGTGAAATTGGCCACTCCTTTTTCGTCCACCCATTTGTAGACCGTGCTGCCATTCGCCGGCAAGGTAAATGCCAATAAAAACAATATGATCAATAACCGTTTCATCTGTACATCACCGCCTTTTCACCATCTACATAATTGCTGATGGAAATATGGTCATTAATTCTTATAATTCAAGAGTCACGCGCGAAAATATTAAGCTTTTTAATCCGCCAACCCGAGCGTGACCACTCGACCTTCCAGTTCCGCGGAAGCAATTCTCATGGCAATCACTGCAGCGCTTTTGCTGACAATGGTTTCACCCGTCTTTTGAGTTGAATTGAGAAGGATCTAACAGCCCACGTGAAAACAGGTAAGGAGCAACGATTATTCCCACATCATATGGAGCGATACGCTTCCCTAAGTTTACCATAGCCTATGTATAATTTAATACCGCGAACGTAGTATTTTGATCTGAAAAGCACCCTATTTTTATCATTAAGAGAGTCAATCACCGACAGAGAATCAATAAGCGGCAGAAGTTATCGAATTATGTCTTGAAAGTAAACAAAAAAAAGCTCTTGACCTTTTGGGCTAAACCTTAAGGGGGGTGAAGGTTTTAGCAGTTTTGGACCTAAAGTAGGTCCTTGGTCAAGAGCTTTTCTTATTACTTTAAATAAAGCTTAATTTATATCTTGCGCTCCAATATATGAAAAAAGAATAGCTAGGACGATGACAGATCCAATTAGGCTCTTAAATCTCACGATCCAGCTTCTTCCTTAAAGGATGGTAAAATCAGTTTTCCAGATCTTCAAGGATAAGTCAAGAATTGTGCACTTTTTTACAAACAGACGGCTCTCGGTCGAACTGCCAAACCTTTAGGGGGGTGAAGGTTTTAGCCTTTGGGTGCTCAACCGAGAGCCGTCCTTTCTATGATCCACATTTAAGGCCATGCCGAAATATTGGCTTGTGCTTTCTGGAAATATGGTTACGTTTTCCAATGTGCTTCAACGCGTTTGTTGGGCTAAACAGTTGCTCCAGCAACTGGATGGACGCTGCACACATCGTCATCGTCCGCTAACTCTCGAATCTTGGGTTCACTGTTGCAGAGAGGACAATCAGAATTTTTCTTTATCGAAAACGTTCTGAAATCCATATCCAGGGAATTGTAAATCAAGAATTGACCGATCAGGGGCTTTCCCTTTTTCAAAATGAGCTTGATCGCCTCGGTAGCCTGAATCAATCCAACTTGCCCGGGCACAACTCCCAGGACACCTGCTTCGTCTCAGCTGGGAACCAGGCCTGGGGGAGGAGGTTCTGGAAAAAGACAACGTAAACACGGACCGCTTTCCTTTGGGAAAAAAACACTGGCCTGGCCCTCGAATTGGAAGACCCCTCCATAAACATAGGGCTTCCCTGTAAAGAAAGAGGCATCGTTTACAAGATATTTGGTCGGAAAATTGTCTGATCCATCAACAACGATATCGTACTCCTGGAAAATCTCGATTGCATTTTGAGCGGTCAATCGTTCCTGGTAGGTCACCACCTTTACGTCGGGATTGATTCGATGAATGGCCTCTTTAGCCGATTCGGTCTTGGGCCTTCCGACATCAGCCAAACCATGTAATACCTGCCTTTGAAGATTGGTCAAGTCCACTGTGTCCGAATCGATGATCCCTATGGTTCCCACGCCTGCTGCTGCGAGGTAAAGACCTGCCGGACAACCCAGGCCTCCTGCACCGACCAGAAGCACCTTCGCCTTCAGGAGTCGAAGTTGACCCTCCATTCCCACCTCTTTAAGCATGAGATGTCGGCTATACCGGTTCAGTTGGTCGGGGGTTAATTCCGAGCCGCTCACCACTTCATAGCCCGCCTTTTGCCAGCGGTCGATGCCTTTGGCCATTGAAAAGACATGTGCATAGCCCTTCTCTTTCATCAGTTTTGCAGCCGCGAGAGAGCGGATGCCACCTGCACAATAAACAACGACCGGAACAGTCTTATCAGGCAGAACACTTTCCACATGATCATTTAAAAGATCCTGTCGAAGAAAGATTGCTCCTTCAATATATCCTAATGCTATCTCTTCCTTCTCCCGGATATCGAGAAGAACAACGGGTCCCTTTCCTTGAAGGAGTTGATGGGTTTCCTCAACTGAGATTTCAGAATCCTCATCCCTCGCCTTGATGGTAAACCAATCTCTGTAAGCTCTGATTGTCTTCAACATTCCTGCTTTCATTTGATGCGTCTTACTTCTTCAATTCCCCATAATGTATTCGTAAATGACTTCGAAAAGAATTCACACCCTGAAAAGAGATTGAATATTCCTCTTTCGTTCTCCGCGTCTAACATCTGTGGTAAACTCGGACAGTTACTTTACTAAAATAATCAAGAAATATCCGAATAAATAAGGGGAAGTTTACAAATTTTCCCCTAATTTAAAACTTAAATATAATACATGAATCTCTTATCGAAATCTTTTCTAATTCCCATTTCCTTCGCCAGTTCACATAGATCTTTAACAGTCACGGAATCAAAGTAATCCTTTAATCTCTTTCCTGCTTCATTCCAGACGATTTGGGTTACGCACTCGCCAGACCTTTCACAAGGTTGAGTTGAATCTCCCGGATTGACGCAGAGAACCGGGTTAATATTGCCCTCCGTCACTCTTATAACTTCAGCGAGAGTAATGTCTTCAGGTTTCTTGCCCAAGAAATATCCTCCTAAAGGGCCTCTCTTGCTTCCTACAATGCCGGCCCGCTTTAGCTTTTGAAAGATCTGCTCCAGGTAGCGTTGAGATATGCCCTGCCTCCTTGAGATGTCCTTTACTTGTGTCTCTAAGCCAGCGGAATGATAAGCAATATCGAAAATTGCCCTTACTCCATATCGGCTCTGTGTTGAGAGTCTCATACTACATAACCTTTACAATAAACTTTTATACTATTCTTTACAATAATTGTCAAGAAAATTTATTTTTCAATCAGCATGCTGATAAGGGAAATAACTTCTTGGCACTTCCAATCTCTTGGGCCTATTGCTCTTCCAAGCATCTTACCCTTCTTATCGATGATGAAGGTGGTCGGAATTCCTTTTACTTCGAAAAGGTCGAGGACCTCACATTTGGGGTCGAGTAGGACAGGAAACGTATAATGCTGTTTACTAATAAACTCCTGGACGAGCTTTGGCCCTTCGTAGTCAACCGAGACAGTCAATATGATAAAGTCTTTCTCTTTAAAGTGTTGATGCAGGAATTCCAGGAACGGCATCTCTTCCTTACAAGGACCGCACCAGGTCGCCCAAAAATTCAGGAGGATAATTTTCCCTCTGAACTGTTTTAATTCTATCTTTTTTCCATAAAGATCGATCAGAGAAAAATCGGGAGCTCTCTTATCTCCTTTGATAAGGCTGATTCTTACTTTTGAATAAAGATCTTCTTCTCTACCTTCTGCTGGGAAATCGACCGCTAGAAAGAGGAGCAGAAATAGGACGGAAAGACATATGCAAAAGGGTCTTCCTCCCATCGCCTTATTTTTATAACATATTTCAAATCTTTATTTTATTGGAATCTCATCCATTTCCCCACAAAAGCCTTCTAATAATACTCGCCGCAATTTGATAGGTTTTATCTTCTCCCGTGGCATAAGGACTCCCTGCCTTGCGGGGGTTGATCTCCGTCAGGTCCATCCCTGCTAACCGAATCCCTTTCGATAAAAGACCCCTAAGAAAGTCCACGAGTCGATAAATTTGTCTCTCATTGAGACCCTGTCGTTCGAGGAATCGAACCGCTTCCACTGCGTTTCTTGCCCCGATGTCCGAATCGATCGAGATGTATACATAAGGACTCTTAATATGGCTCAAGACGTTCTTCATCTTTGATGGTGAAATCAGGAAATCATTTTTCGTTAGAATGGTCACACCTCTTCTCTTTAATTCAGAAAAAGCATTGACATACTCCTCTATCCTTGGATCTTTAATGCGAAAGGCATGCTTGGGAGGATAGTCACTGGTTCCTATCAGATACAAGTTTTTTGGTCTGAGCACCTCCTCGGCTAACAAATAGTAAAGAAACGAGCTTGCATTGTAAGAATCTCGCCGATCATACAAGAACGGGTCATAACGATCGTGAACCGTATCCGGATTGGTATCGATATCGTATTGGATCATCCCGGCCATAACAGACATGGGAATGGCATCGGTATGACTGTCCAGGACGATTAAAGAAATGTCTTCCGGCCCGTACAGCTCTACCAATTTTTTAAAAGCCCCTCCGGTTAAGGAGTGATCGACCGCGAGCATACAAGGAATATCAGGGAAAATGTGAGTGCCGATGAAGTTCCCCACCTGTTGAGCATAGGTTTCAAAACCGCCATGATCCACAAAATCTACAAAGACCTCTGTCTTCATGCTCTCTTTATCGGCTAAAGACGGGATGGGGCGAAGCCAACTCGGTATGTTCATCGAACCCCTTTCTGCCCACCGCACCGGATCCACTTCTCGACGAATAATCTCCATGATCCCTTCGTAGGGATCGCCCATACTTTCCCGAATTCCCATCAAGGACAATTTTTCCTGAATCGATTCATGTCTCTCATCTCCATCCAGCGGACAACCAAAAAAGACAACTTTTCTATTTAGCCCTTTATCCATACCTTAATTAGAGACACCTCTTTCTTGCACCATTTGATGAACTCAGCAAAGGTGAACCTCTACCTTGACCTGTTGGTATTTTAAAGGAGGGAGCAGGGTAGCGTTTCTTTTCCTCCGTGCACAGGGATGGTGCAGGGGCCGGTCCCCTGGACCGGCCCTAACCAGACAGGTTCAGGGCTTCATTTATTTAGAAAAATCGTCCCTTGCTTTCTTCAGCTGCAGGATATTTTCAAGAGGAGATCGCGGGGCAATCCCACATCCAGGACACAGAAAATCTGTTCCATTTTCCAAAGTCTTTATGGATTCTTTATAAACCTCGTCCGGGGTGCCGCTGAACAGTGTAGTTGCCGTGGCCACATTCCCAAATACCTTTACGCCCTTCTTGTGAGCGATTTCTACCGCTCGTTTTAAATCAGCTTTTTCTTCTATGCTAATTCCCGCCACACCGGTCTCGCACATGAGTTCGATGATGGGGTCAGTGTTGGCACAGATGTGGAGAACGACCGGCCCTTTCACTTTACTCGCAATCTCCTTCTCAACGGGCAGCACAAATTTTTCCCACAATTTCGGGCTCAACAGTGCGGGGCCGGATGTGGGCTCGGCATAAACGTAATAGTCGGCACCATGGTCGAATGCAAAGTTGGCTGCAGCAATGGCAGCTTGTTTGGTCACCTCTAAGGTCTTAATAACAAGATCTGCTTTTTTCATGCACCATTTCATGAAAAGCTCAGTCCCAACCAGATTTGCCGCACAGGTAAAGGCTCCTTCCGATTCTCCAAACATGACCAGTTCTTCCCCAACTTTTTTCTTCAGAAGTTTCAAGTTCTCTTTATAAACGGGAAATCTGCCCTTTTCGAGAAAGTTAGCGGGAAAGGTCAGGTTATCCACACCCTCAGCATAAGGATGACCTTTCACGGAGTACTGCAGGTCGATTTTCGGAGTACCCAGCTCACAACCAAATGCTTCGCTCAAGGGTAAAATATCCCAGCCCATCGCCTTCACCCATTCAAAGCCGCCATATTGATAACCGGCATAGGCGAGCTCGGTCATCGCTACCGGATCCGTGTCCGCCAAAGGTCTCTCATAGCCGCACTTTTTCATCAAATCCACCACCCCATAAGTCGTCGTGCAACCTACAGGAGTCATGTCCACTTCCTTGCCCATCAACTTGTTCATAAATCGCTCTTTAAGTTTCATCGCTGCCATTCTCTTCTCCCCCTTTTAGTTAAATTTGCTAAAAAATCTTATCACAAAATGGACTTCTGATACAAGACGTTCTCTTCCCATGGTTCAATAGAATATGGCTTCCTATTTTTGAAAATATGACTTGAGGAGTCCCTCCATAAAATTTTTATTCTTAAATAAATCACCTACGCGAATTTCCTGGACGATTCCCTGCCGATCAATAAGAAAATTGGTGGGGATGCTGTGGACGCCATATCTCTGGGCCAGTTTCCCATCCGGATCGACGAGAATGGGAAAAGTGACATCAAATTGGGCTGCAAAGGCCTCGGCCACCTGGGGACTCTGCTTCACATTGACAGCCAATACGACAAAGCCTTCTTTGTTCAATTTTCTATAATAATTTTCAATCACGGGCATTTCATATCGACAGTGAGGGCACCAATCCGTCCAAAATCTTAAGAGCACGACTTTTCCTTTGATTTTTTCCAAGTTCCAAGTTTGGCCTTTCAGGTCCTGGCAAGTAAAATCAATGGCAGCGCTCCCCAGTTTTGGAAGAGCCAATTGCCCACCTTTTTCTTTGCAAGCAATGGTCACGAACAAGATGGAGATGACGCAGAAGAACTTTAAGGACTTTGAGCTCACCATTTCGGCTTCATCTCTTCTGGCTTGGGAGGCACCCAGTCCTCGGGAACACAGCAGCCCATGGGCTTAAGTAGTGTTTCATAAAGGACCACTTTCCCGGTTTGTGAATCTACAAAAACGGCCCACCCCCCCTCTGTTGTGGCTGGATGGAGCGCTTTTTCCGGGAAAAAATTGAATGCATACACCCGATAATAGTCCACAGAGTTCTTTTTTCTCACAGGGTAGATTAAGACACTCTCCGCCATGAGCCTGCACTTCAGTTTATTAAAATCTTTAATTTGGCTCTGGCCAATCTTCAGTGCCGCCTCGTGGCTCATCCTCGAGGTCACCGGCGATTGCACGTCTGGATAAAGTATGGCACCCAGGGATTTAATTCGTCCGTGGGAATCTATGGAAAATCCAAGTGAAGACTCATAAAGTATCACACCTTGAAAGGTCTGCCAGTAGCTGACATACCAGACATCCGATATTTTCTCCGCCCCTTTCAATTTCAATTGGTCAGGCCCAATTTGAAGTAGGGATTGATACTTGCTGACAAGCTGGGGCCCAGCATGAGTAATCTCTTCCCTTGATAATTTTGAAAAATTCTTAATCTCCAGAAGGTTTGACTCTATTCCTCGAATGATCAAAGGAGCTTTAGTAAGAGGGTCCCATTTAATCGATAATTTCTGGTTTTGAAAGCGGGTTATTACTTCGTCTGGTTTTTCCGAATTACCTGATCCCTGACTCGGAAAAAGGATAAGCGTGCAGATGAGAATGGATAGGATCAACGAAAAAAAATTTGTTCTTTCAACATTCCTTGAAACTAACAAGTCTAAACCTTGACACTTAAATAACGCTCCTGGATGTCCATAGCGCCTTCCAGTTCTGATGGCGTTCCTCGGTAAACAACGGACCCCTTCTCCATGATGTAAATTCCTTGGCAAACATTTCTGATCGTTTTGAGATTTTGTTCAACGAGCAGGATGGTCATTCCCTTCTGGTTAATCACCTTCACGGTATCTGCAATCAATTTGACCAATAATGGCATCAACCCTTCCATGGGTTCATCCATGAGGATCAACTTGGGCTTCGTAATAAGAGCCCTTCCCACTGCCAACATCTGTTGTTCGCCCCCGGAAAGGGTCCCCGCCTTCTGTTTCAAACGCTCCTTCAATCTCGGGAAATAGACAAAGATCTCCTCGAGCGCCTTCTTATCCATTTTCCCTTTGATGACCGGGATCCTCAGGTTCTCCATCACCGTAAGTCTCGGGAAGAGATGCCGGCCTTGCGGCATATAAGCGATCCCCATTCGCGGGATGGCATAAGCAGGTAAATGAGAAAGATTGATATCAAGAAAGTGGACCGATCCACTTTTGGGCAGAATCAACCCCATGATCGACTTTAAGGTCGTCGTCTTCCCAACCCCATTTCTACCGATCAGACCAATCAGATCCTTCTCTTTCACTTCCAGAGAGGTATCGTGAAGGATCTGGCATTCCCCATAACTACAGTTCAAATTTTTCATTTTAAGCATGTTCGCTACCCAAATAAACCCTCTTCACTTCTTCATTTTCTTGGATCTCTGCAGGGGGGCCCTCAGCCAGAATCGCGCCGTAATGAAGAACAGAAATGTTGTCTGCTAATTCCATCACCACTCCCATATCATGTTCCACTAAGATAATGGTCTGGCCCGAAAGCATGTTTCTCATCTTCTTTACCAAGACCATAGATTCCTGGCTGTTCAATCCGGCAGTGGGTTCATCGAGTAAGAGGAGGTCGGGTCCCGTGCTTAACGCAATCCCCATTTCCAGAATCCTTTGGTCACCATAGGACAGCTCGGAACAGACCAGGTGAGCCTTATCCTTCAATCCGGTAAGTTCCAACATGGACTCGGTTTTCTCTTTCACATCCCGACATGTTAACGCCCGGACGAAGGGGTTGAAAAATTTCTTTCGCGACTGCACCCCGGCCCAAACATTTTCGAATACAGTCAGGCCAGCAAAGAGGCTGGTGATCTGCATGGTCCTGGCAATCCCGCGGTGAGAGATCTGGTAAGAGTGAAGGCGGGTAATCTCCTTGTCATTGAAAAAGATCTGCCCGCTGGAGGCACGAAGTGTTCCGGTGATCAGATTGAGTAAAGTCGTTTTTCCGGCGCCGTTGGGTCCGATCAATGCCCTCAGTTCCCCTTTCTTCACGGAGAGGTTCACCTTATTCACCGCTAACAACCCGCCAAAGGCTTTATTCAAATCGACAAGTTTCAGGATGGTCCCAGATGTCTCAGGCACTCGCTCCCTTCCTTTTGAACTTAGATTGGATGAGGCCCACCAGGCCTTTCGGGGCCATGAGGACCATGAAGACCAAAACAATTCCTACCACGAGGTCCGTGGCCTGAAGAAAATTAATGAGGTAATGCTCCAAGGACATGACGATTCCAGCTCCAAGAACAGGTCCGATGAGGGTGCCCATGCCTCCCACAATGGTATAAACTACCGCGTGGCCGGATACAGACCAGTGGAGGTAACTGGCTGCAGCATACTTGAGAGTCAGGCTGTAAAGTCCCCCTGCCAATCCGCTCAATCCACCCGCGATGAGGAAAGCAATGAGTTTATATCTTTGAACATTGTAGCCGATCAGCCGTGCACGGTCTTCGTTTTCCCGGATCGAGATAAATACTTTACCCAGGGGAGATTGGACCATCCTTCTTAAAAAGAGATAGGCGATGGCCAAAATAGCTAAAACAAAATAGTAGTTACCTTTGATATCCATCAAATTGATTTTAAATAACCCAAGACGAAAGGGAGGAGGAGAGAAAGTCAGTCCGTCAGACCCTCCTGTGAACCCAGTCCATGTCTCACCAATGATGTTACCAATGAGGGCGAAAATAATGGTGATGATGACAAAATGAATCCCTGAAAGTTTCACCGAGAAATATCCCACGAACCAGGCAAAAAGGACCGGGACCAGAATGGATAAGAGGAGTGCCAGCTCCGTATTCAACCCCATTTTCAGGATGGTGATCGTGACCGTATAACTCCCCAGGCCAAAGAAGAGGGCCTGCCCAAAGCTTAAGAGCCCCGTGTAACCAAAGATCAGGTCGAATGAGATGGCAAAGAGCATCCAGACGAAAAGTTCTGTCAAGAAAGTTTGGTAGAACAGATCAATGAAGAAAGGAAGGGCGATGAATAGGAGGACGACCAGGCTGAAGATCAGCATAAAACCGAATGATTTCCCTTTGTCCAGTAGCACGACGGCCCCCTACTCTGCGAATAATCCTTGAGGTCTGATCAATAAGACGATAATCATAAAGGCCAATGCAAATACCGTGGCAATGGAAGGGGGTACAAAGAGTGCACCGATCCCCTGGATCAGGGAAATCATAATGGCAGCAATCACAGAACCTTCCAGATTCCCCATGCCTCCAACGATCACGATGATAAAGGCCATGATGAGAACTTCCCGGCCCATCATAAAATCGACGGAAACAATCGGGGCAGCCAACACCCCGGAGAAAGCCGCTAAAGCCGACCCCAAAATAAAGGTCCACATGTATACCTTGTTGACAGGGATCCCAAGGGCAATGCCCATTTCCCGATCCTGCACCACCGCCCTCATCCAGAGACCGTACTTGGTCTTTTTCAAAAAGAACCAAAGACCAGCCATGACCAGAACGGAAATGATGGCAACGACGACGCGCATCAAGGGATATTGTAACTGGAAGAGTGGAAACCGATAGGGAATCGGAGCAGCAATTCTCCTTGGAGACCCGCCGAAGATCGTCAATACTAATTGTTGAATGGCGAGCATGACTCCAAACGTACAGATAATTGTCGTAATGGGCTTGTCTTCAATGCTTCGAAGCAAACCTCGCTCCAAGAGAATGCCGACCAAGGCGACGAAAAGTGGGGCAACGACTAAAGCGATCCAAAAGTTCCCTGTCGCCTCTATCAAATACCAGGCCACCACAGCGCCTAACATGTAAAGGGCTCCATGAGCCATATTGATGATGTGGAGGAGGCCAAAGATCATATTTAGGCCGAGAGCGATCAGGGCCATGATCATCCCCCAAACCACTGCGTTCAAAACTGCAACAGCCAGATTGGAAATCACAGAGGATTCCTTCTTGTGAAAAAATTTAATGCAAAAATAGATTTCGTCTGAGAGCCCACCGTGGGCTCCCTGTATACGGCGACCGCACCTGCCTGCCGGTAGGCAGGGTGGGCCGCCCTTACATAAACCTTATATGGCGCAAGATTTTAAATATGAATACGACACCCTTCTTGATGGGACTGGATTTCCAGAGAAGGATGCCCTCACCTTTCCCTCTCCCCCAATGGGGGAGAGGGTGGGACGAGGGGATAGATTAAGCCTTCCCTCTTAGATCAACCGTCGGGTCATACATCAGCTGTTCTTTCGGAATACGAGTCAACACCTTTAACTTTAGATCGGGTTCCACCTTGGAGATATAATGATCGTGGAATCCCTGATGATCTTGTTCCCTCATAATGAGATCCCCTTGAGGAGTCCATGGGCCGGCTTTTAATTTGAGATTACAAACCGCCTTGATGAAATCGGGATTCTTTTTGTTATCTTTCCAGCCGGTTTGTTCAATTCCCAGTTTAATCATATAGGGAGCTGTCCACATTGACCACATATGAGAACCTGCGATGGTCACCTTCGGATTCCCGACTTCTTTCCCGTCCGGGTCCACGCCACACGCTTTCCGATAAGCTTTTTCATAATCTTGCAATTCTTTTGGTACCTGATCCAGATGGCGAGGATGGTATTCCATATAGTAGGCACCGGATGATTCCTTGCCTACCTCTTCTTGCCCGATCCCCTCTGTGCTGCAAATCACCGTATATCTCTTGAGTCGCTTATCAAGCCCCAGCTCAACGGTCTGTCTCAAAGCACCTAATGCTGTCGTACCCAGAAAAACAATGAACAAAACTTCGGTGTCAGGATCCACCTTTTGCAGAAAAGGAACAAAATCTTTTGCGTCTTGTGGAGCGCGGATCTCCTGTGCCTTTCCCCCGGCTGTCACGACACGGCTTCCAAATTCCTTTGCCATCGAGTGACCCCATGCATAATCCGCCACTAAGAAGGTCCATTTTTTACCGAGATTATCGAAGGCCCATTTCCAGCCCGCAATCGCTTGCATCTTCGCATGGGTATGAACGCGAATATAATAAGGGCAGGCTCCTTCTCCGGTAAACTCAGACGTCATCGCCCCGCCGCCGAAAAACGGAATCTTATACTGTTCGGCAAGAGGGAAGCAGGCCTTCTGGATTCCGGAGTGGATGGAACCCATGGTAAAATCCACCTTGTCCTCCAGAATCATTTTCTTAAACATCTGTGCTCCCCAGGCTGCGTTGCACTTGGTATCATAATCGATCAGCTCCACCTTCCTCTTTGCAATGCCTCCTTCGGCATTCAGTTTGGCAACAGCGGCTTTACCTACTTTGCTCATCCAATAACCATACTGCGAAGCAAAACCAGTAACCTCTTGGTACATTCCAATCTTAATCGGTGGTTCGGCTCCGTAAGTAAAAGGAACAGACGCCCAGGAACCGAGGCTCAGTCCTGCCGCACCCAGAGCAGTCGTTTTGATGAAATCTCGACGTGAAATTTCTTTTTTCAGGACTCCTTCTTTTTTCTTCGATCTTTTTTCAACCATAAACCCCTCCCAATCTTGAGTCCCCTTTTACGCAAAGATAGGACTCCCCTAAAATAAACTATGATGACATGCTCCGCCTTTTTCTCGTTATGTTAAGCAGGCAGAGCCTCCACCCCGATGAAATAAAACATCTTCAAAACGCTTAACCTAAATGTTTTCGTCTCACCACCTTTCTTTCAAAGAATCATAAGGCTTCAAACCTTTTCAGGCAAAGCCATGTCGATCAGCTCTGTCAGATCGTAAAGTTTCATCTTGCTTCCAATAGCCTGAGAAGATTGATTCAAATTGTAATGACAGAAGGGACAAATGGAGACCATATGTTGCGCCCCTGTTTCCATCCCTTCCTGGATTCTGAGAGAGGCATTCTTTTGAGCCCAATCGTTATAGCCGGTCATGACGCCTCCACCGCCACCGCAGCAGTAAGAATTGGCTTTCGTCCGTCTCATCTCCCTCAGATCAATCCCGGGGATCGCTTTTAAGAGTTCCCTTGGTTTTTCATAAAGGCAATCTTCTTCGTTCAAACCCACATAGGCCCCTGCCCATAGCTGCGATCCGTCCTTGTCAATTATAAACCTCGTGAGATGTCTTCCCGCATGGCAAGGATCATGGTACGTTACCTTCCAGTCCACGGGTTTGGATAGTTTTAATTGCCCTGAAGTAAAAAGATCATGTAGAAACTGGGTAACGTGGGTAACTCGAATTCCTTCCATCATCCTTCCATACGCATCCGCTTTGGAATAATCCTTCAGGATGGCTCTATAGCAGCCGGCGCAGGAGGTCACGATGGTTTTCACACCCTTCTCATCATGCAGTTTCTTGAACATCTCTAAATTCGATTCAGCAATCCTTTGAAAGGCCTCTATATCACCGAGCCTCATGGCTGTAGAACCACAGCAGAGTTCGCTCTCTCCCAGAATGCCGAAGTCCAGCCCCAGCTTGTTGAAGATGGAGGCCGTGGCTTGGGCAATCGCGCGCTCCGGAACGTTGTAGGCACCCGTGCATCCAACAAAATAGAGAATCGGGGCAGGCTCCTTCAAGATGTCTTTGATGGGCTTTTCCTTCTTCTTGAAAGCCCTCGTCCAATCCAATCTCACCCGGCGCGGGCCTTGATAGGGATTGTCATAGCTGCTCAGGGATTGAGCGATGACCTTCTGCTTTGGCATGGGGCCGACACCATCTTCAACCGCTTTTCGCCGCATCGCCTCGATGATCTCCGGGATGAATGGCTTGTGATCGAGCTGGCATTGACTCTGACATCCGCCGCAGATGTTGCACTTGTAAATGGCATCCACCAAGGCATCATTCCATTTGAGGTCTCCGCTCAGGAGGCCTCGAGCAAAGGCGATTTTCCCTTTGGAGGACTTAAATCCTTCAAAGCCAAATTCCTCTCCCGCAGGACAGATGGCAGCACTGAAAGGAGGAGGACCGTAGTCATAGGCCTCTTTACAGGTCCCGCAGGCGGTGCATCTCCATACCGTATTTTCAAATTCTTCAAGAGTGGGGATATTCCATTTCATGATAAACCTCCTATTTGATAAATCCTAAATTCGAATATCGAAATCCGAAACAAATCCTAAATTCAAACATCAAAATTCGAAACTTTTGTTTGGGACATTTGAGTTTTGAACATTAGAGATCGTTTCGAATTTCGGATTTCGTGCTTCGAATTTTTAATTGTTAGATTCCCAATTTTCCAGGGTTCATAATATCATTTGGATCGAGCCATTTCTTAATCTTCCCCATTAACGACAAATAACCCGGATGTGCCCGTTTGTTGATCTCTGTGGCGAAGTCAACAGGAGGTTTGTAGGGCATGCCCCCATTGTCCAGATCGACCTTTAAACATTCTACGATCGCTCTTCTCGCATTCTCTGTTTCCTTGGGGTTCTTTTTGTTAAAGGGAGTCATCGCCCTGAGCATGCCATAATGGACACCCCGGTACATGCTCATTCTGATGGAAGGCGAGAGATTGCGACCGATCATAATCTTCTTCCACTCTTTATAAATCGGGGCCCACCGGTTTGCCGGTGTGAATGTCCCCGGCCAGGAGATACCCGCTCCTCCCATCTTGCAGTAATTTTTCGTGGACCCTACAATCTGGCTGGGCAATTGTGTTCGAGCCCTCAAAGCTTCTTCTGGGTAATGGGTCACCTGAATGCTCGTTCCCTTATTTTTCTCCTCACTCACAACCTTTTCCCAGATTTCGGTCCGTGCATCTTTCTCTTTCTCCGTGAAGGAAAAGGTAGTGGCATAGCTGAACCACTCCGGAGCGTTATCCGGTTTTGGTTTGTAGGGATAAGGAATGGGAACCTGTGATAACCACCAAGAGACAGCAGTGAGATCATCACAGATTTCATAATTGCTCAGGTTGAGCATGTATGAATACATGTCGTCCACATTATCACAGGAAACGGTGAAGATCTTTAAGAGGGGCGGGATGTGATGAACAGCGATGCCGAGTTTGGTTACAATGCCAGTCGATCCTACCCAACCCTTGAAGAGCCCGTCCATTTGCGGCATGGGTAGACAGCTATGCCAGGCATCGGCATTGATCGCGCAGGACCCTACCCTCACCAGCTCTCCGGTTGGCAGAACGACCTCCATGCTTGTGATCTCCTGGCTGTTCAATCCATACCTTGCATTCATGTGGCCAATCCCGTGGTTGATGGCACAAGAGGAGACCGATGAGGAGGGTGGACCCACAGGCCAACCGAACCTGAGCTTATATTTGTACAATGCATCGGCTAACTTGCCGTGAGAGACGCCCGGTTCGATCACGGCATACAAGGCCTCCGGATCGAGCTTTACAATTTTATCCATCCCCTTTAAATCGAGAAGGATTCCACCGCGCTCAGGAATACATAGTCCTCCGATATTGGTGCCGGATGTATAGGGCACCACTGGTATTTTTTCCTTATTGGCGAATTTCAGCAGCTTCTGTATCTCTTCTACAGTGGATGCCCTGACCACATAATCAGGTAATTTGGGTTTGACAAAAGACATGTCATAGGAATAGGCATACCGGATATGCTGGTCAGCTGTGGCGTTCTTCTCTCCAACAATCGATTTTAGATCCTTTAAGATTCTTTCTTTCTTATCGGTCTTAACCGCTTTAACAGCCTTGACCGCCTTCGCCGCTTTAACTTTCTTTGCTTTCGCTTTCAATTTGGGACCTCCTTTGGAACCGTAATTACTTCACTCTGTTTCAATGTTGCTCTTGTTTATAAATCACCTCCTTTGTCAAAAGTCTAATCTCCTACGCGTTAGATGTTCGTTAAAGCATTTCTCTCTTCTATTTCAAAGGGTCATTCCTATGCCTCGAAGCCTCCTGTTGACCCAGGGCAATGAAGAAAAGCTCACCCGTTCCGATTCTCCGAAAGACAACGCCTTTTTCATTAAGCCTCCCTGCCACTTCTTCACCAAAAATCCGTTGTAAATCTGTTGAGAGCAGTTCATGAACGGTCCGATCAAGAGAGAGAGGAGTTCGTTGAGAAGGGAGCGGAAGATTTTCGTCGAGGAGCATGGTTGGGCTGAAAGGTTGCGTCCCGCTTAGCATGGCCAAGTCATTTCCCACCTCCAGGAGATCCTGAACGATCGCTTTTCTCGCACCAACTCCATCCTTCTGCTTTAAGCATTCGAGGATCGCTTGATGTGCCTTTGCCACCTTATGGTAAAATTCAGCGCCCGGGTCCAATCGAAATTTAACATCATTCAAGATATTATCGATGAAATCCATCACGAGAATGAGGATCGGATTTTCGGTCATCCTGGCTAAGTAGCGATGAAATCCTATTTCTCTTGAAACAATGCTATGGGGAACAGCCGGATGCTCAACAATCATGCTTTCTAATTTGACAATGTCCTCCGGCTGAATGCGTGAAGCAGCAATCTGTGCAACCGGGGGTTCGAGCAAATATCGAATCATCGTGATGTCTTTGACGGAGACCTCCCGAAAATGGAGAAAATTGATGATGCCGTGGATGGTTGTTTTCATATCCACTTCTGCGATGAAGACGCCTCCCGCTATTCCCTTTCTGATCTCCACCAGTCCCATCCCTTCAAGCACTCTCAACGCTTCTCGCAAGGTAGCCTTGCTGACACCGAATTCAGACATCAATTCTTTTTCAGAGGCCACTTTATCTCCCGGCTTAAATCGGCCGGAGAGAATCGCGTTTCGAATCTGCTCGATGATTTGATCGGATATTTTGTGGGTTCTACTGGCGGTTTGAAACAAGGATGTCTCTCGCTTGTCTTTCTAAGTTTCAGAAAGCGGGCTTATCTTACCCACAACTGAAAGAGGATGTCAAGAAAAATATCATAAATATTATGATAATTAACTCTAATGATTATTCAGTCAAAATCAGTAGTTATCTCTGCTTCCTAACGTCAACAAACTTTGGATGGATATTACTGCTAATGTCATTATCAGGGAAAGAAGCCCTCTTACACCAGAGGGCTTCAACCATGTTCTCTCCTCTTCAAAGGACATCAGTCGCCCGTCGCAATGATAAAAGCTCGAGGACGTCTCCTTCAGTTCAGCTTACCATATTTTCCGGAAGCTGCGACAAGAGCCAACATATTTTCCTTGGGTACGACCGGCCACATATCACAGCCGGGCCAGATTGCATTGACACCTCTGTCGACTGCCTCTTTTACAGCCTTATCTACATCCTCAGGCTTTCCCATCGCGAGGACGCCATAGGCGTCCAATTCTCCGAAGATCAAGGCAGCCGGGCCGAGTTTCTTCCTCGTTTCGGCCACATTGTTCTTTTTCTCGACACTGATGGCATCCGCCCCGCAGAGGGCCATCTGGTCAACGATTGCATTCGTATCGCCACAGATATGAAGTATCTTCGGGGACTCAACACCGTCGAATATCTTTTTCAGAGGAGGCCGAACAAGCGTTTCAAACATGCGCGGGCTTAATATATCTGGTCCGGCACCCATCTCTCGGACGGTGATATAATCGGCGCCTGCTGCCCGATAGATTTTTATAATCTGGATGAGAACGCCGGCCAATTTTTCAAGGACACCTCGCACCATATCTGTTTTCTTGAACGCTGCCTTTGCCAACTGAGAGAGGTCAACCAGTTGTCCTGCCAAGGTGTAGGGTCCAAGGACCCAGGCGCCGATGACGACCTGATTGCCAATTTCCTGTTTCAACAAACGAAGCGCATCGGTGACGACAGGGATCCTTCCCGCTCTGGCCAGATCCGGAGGAACCACAATGTTCAGATCCTCTATCTTTTCTGCCGGGTGCTCGGTAATCGTAGGATAGAGAATATCTGCAGCATGGGCATAGTAATTCACTTTGCTGCCCAGCACCTCAGCTTCCACCCCCATATCAAAGGGAACCACAGCGCAGGGAAAACCGAAGAGTTGGAAACTTGAGGCGGCCATGCTGGCCATCTTGCGGCCATCGGTGTGGATCTCCGGAAATTTCCAGCCATGCTTCTCCAAACCGTGAACCGTAATATTACCCATGCCGCTGAAGAGAGGAATGTAACCGATCTTCTCCTTTTTAAAAAATTTGAGAACTCCTTCTCTCGGATTCGGATTTGTTGCCATCTTTTATTCTCCTTTTTCTTTTTGAAATTGTTTGACGACATCGGGAAAGAGCAGGTTCAAAGGATGGTTCCCCGAGGGCAGCAATTTGCTCTCGTTGAAAGCAAGAGCTGCCATCATGCTGCTCGCCGCGGCGACCGCGGGAAAGACTCGAGTCGTTCCGGTTAAGGGTCCAAAGAAAAGAAAATCGCTCGCCAAAGCGGAGATGGCATGCACTCCTGCGTCGATGGCTGGAAACTTCTCCTTCCCCTGTTCACCCGCCGCTTTTCTCCACATATAGGTGCCATTCGAAGGAGCAAAGCCTACCGGAAACCCAAACTCATTTTTGATAAGCGTATTGGCCACCAACGAAAAGGTTGTGGCGGGCAAGTTCATGACCGCCGTATCCACCAGGATGCTTTCGAAATTTCCCTTCTCCACAAGAGGCAATAAATTCTTCAGTGATTTCACTCTGCCCGTTGGAGTTTTATCTTCCATGTCAAAAACCTGGATCACGACATGCCTGATTCCCAACTCCTTCAGCTCCGATACCTGGGCATTGATGTCTTCATCCCACGGCGTGATACTGTTGTAAAGAGCACGGGCCTGGAGGCCTTGCTTCGCGATGTAACGGGCTGCGGCCAATCGCGTCTTCTGCTGCCAGATATCGATCGCAAAAGGCATCTGCGTCACACTCGTGAAGAAATCGATATAACCCTTTACCTCTTCCTCTGAGTTGGCTACCATGGCGACCAGACATGGAACGCCCGTTTCGCGAGAAACATTCTCCAGCTCACGGATTCGCTCCTCGGCCGCTTTTCGATCAAACTTTCCCCCTTTTCTATCCTGCAAGATAAGATCGCCTTTTTGGAACATATTGCCAATGAGGAGTGGAGGGTTTTCACCGAGCTGCCCCCCAACCTTGACACCGCCGATGTTACACACTTTCTGTTTCGCTTGATATTTAAACATTCTGCCCCCCTTTCTCGTTCACTATAGAAATAGGCACCCTCGGTAATGGTAAGGGTAACGATGCCCGTTTCGTTATTCGGTAATGTTGCTCGGTTTAAGAACTTCACGCCTGCGTGCTGAATCTTTTACTTGCCGACTGCATTTCATCAAGCACTCCGGCGTGCAGGCACGTGACCCTTTTACGAAACACGAAACCGGCTTCGTAGCCATCACCTCAACCTAAGCCTTCTCCTGTGGAAGAAGATAGGCAAGATTCGGAAATTTATCCTTCATATTGGGTATCCACATCGCCTGGACAAAGGTTTTTTCAAATTCGGGCACCAACGTGAGCTCGATGTAATCCACTCGCCTTGCATAATGATTCGCCTCTGTCCTCTTATCCACGTCGAGAAGAGCCATGCGGGCGCCGTCCCCGGCCGCATTTCCTACCGAGTAAACTTTGTCTGGGGGAACGTCGGGGAAGAGTCCCAGCATGGCGGCAGACTGCTTGTCGATGTAGCTGCCAAAAGCACCCGCCAGAATGACTTTATCCAGCTTTTCCACACCCAATGTCTTCATCAAGATTTTACTGCCGGCATACATCGCTGCCTTGGCCAACTGGATCGCTCTGACATCATTCTGGCAAATGACGACGTCCTGGCCGATGGAGGTTTCTTTGGCCCACGCGATGACGAATTCCATCTGGCCATCTGTTTCACGCAAGCGAGGGGTATTGCCATCCTTACTGAATCGCCCTGTTTTATCGATGATTCCTGCCAGGAAAAGTTGCGGTACAACATCAATGATCCCTGAACCGCAAATCCCTTTGGCCCGGACTTCCTCAGGGGGCAGTTCCGTGTTCCATTTCTCTTTATCGATAACCTTAAAACGAACCTCCTTGGTCTCTTTATCGATCACAATTTTTTCAATCGCACCTGGAGCAGCCCGCATCCCAAATTTCATCTCGGCGCCCTCAAAGGCAGGCCCGGTAGCACAGGATGCAGAGATCAGCCTTTGCCGATTGCCCAGGATGAGCTCACCATTCGTTCCGATATCAATGACCAACTCAATGCTATCCTGATTATAGGGTTCTTCGGCAATCAGGACACCCACATTATCAGCACCGACAAAACCAGCCTCGATCGGAAGGACATGGACATAAGAACCAGGATTGATTCGGATACCCAGACTGCGGCATTCAGCACCTTCTAAAGCCTCTTTTTGAGCATAAACGCTACAATTGAGGCAGCGTCTAGATTCCTGGGTTGCCGGCTCCTGATCAAGGCCTATTTCAACCTCATCGAAACTCATCCTTTTCTCGACGGGAATGACTGGCGTCACCTTTCTTGGATCCTTTTCCACACCTTCCTTTGGCACTTCCTCGATTCGTTTGAGCGGCGCAGGTCGAGACGTCTTCAAATCCATTCCAGCCAGATAGAATTCAATCGAGGTCGCTGCCTCCTTTCCGGCAGCAATCGCCCGAACAGCGTTGGCCGGACCGGTGGCCACATCGCCCCCGGCAAAAACGCCTTTCACGTTTGTCTCTAACGTCGTTTCGTCTATTTTAATCGTCTTGGATGGCATCCTCTCCACTTCCACTAAATCTTTCTCCTCGGGTTTCTGACCGATCGCAACGATGATGGTGTCGGCCGGAATGGTGGGAGATGCACCGTCTCCAAACTCGGGAGCAAATCTTCCCTCTTCATTGATGACGCTCGTGCACTGGACCGTTTCCAGCCCTGCGACCTTCCCTTTCTCGGTTAAAATCTTCTTGATCCCTAAACAGGCATGGATGATGATTCCTTCTTCAGCAGCCTGTTCAATCTCCAAATCCTGGGCCGGCATTCTGTCTTTACATGCCAGGTCTGTTGACTCTAAACAAATGAGGTGAACTTCCTTCGCTCCCAGACGTCGAGAAAGCCTGGCCGCATCGATGGCCACGCTCCCCCCACCGATCACCACGACTTTATTTCCCAATTTCACCTTTTCTCCTGAATTCACCTTCTTCAGGAAATCAAGGGCGTAGAGGATGCCATCGGCCTCTTCACCGGAGACCCCGAGCTTTTGGCTCATCCATGCACCCGTGGCCACATAAACTGCTTTATATCCCTGACCGAACAGAGCCTCCGTACTCTTCATTGGTGTATTCGTTTTGATCTCCACACCTAGCTCTTCGATATACTTAATTTCGTCATCCAGGACATCTTCGGGTAACCGGTATTCGGGGATGCCATAACGCATCATGCCACCTGCTTTGGGAGCAGATTCAAAAACGGTTACCGGGTAGCCTCGCCTCACCAGTTCATAGGCACAGGCAAGGCCGGAGGGCCCAGAGCCAATGACGGCTATCTTCTCCTCCCTTGTTTTCTCAACCGGGGTTGCCTTTGGCCTTCCTGCTTTGCGTTCGACGTCCGCAACAAAGCGATGCAGGGAGCGGATGGAAAGAGGTTCTTCTACCGTTCTCCTTTCACATTCAGACTCGCAAGGATGAGTACAGATACGGCCAAGAACCCCGGCAAAGGGGAAGGAAAGCCTGACCACTTCAAGAGCCTCATTGAACTTGCCCTGGGCGATGAGATACAGGAAGTCCTGGCCATTGACCCCGGCAGGACAGGCCACCTGGCATGGAGGATAGGTGCCTTTGTCAGTTGTCTCCACTTCCGGCGGCATTTTGAGTCCCCAATCCCGGGCCTTGATATCAAGGGAGTGATGAAGGGATGGTGGAAAAGGAGAGAGACCGATATATCTCGGATTCACGTTTAGAAAGATATGGTGCATGCAGGTATTACCGACCAAGGTCATATCGACGATATCGGTGCGCTTGATTTTTGCTGCCCCTGCCACCTCTGCCACGATCCCATTGAGACCATCTATGATGGCATTGTTCAAGATCTCCAGGCCATTTGGATTGGTCATGGTGTAGCTGATTCGGGACATGACATCCTCACCGTAAACTACCTGCGGATTCATCATTGAAGCGGTCGTCACGACCGAACCATCTATGAGATTACAGAGATAGCCCGCCACGGTGGAGGTCCCTACATCCACCGCCAGACCATAGGCCGTCTCTACAAAGCCCGGTTCTATTTTAATGATTTCTTTGCCCTGCCATACAGAGACAGTCACCTTCCACTCGCCTTCGCGCACGACGTTCTGTAAGTCCAGAAGCACCTCATAATCGATGGTGAGATTCTTCAGGTCGAAGTTCTTATTTAGTTCAGTCTGAAGGCGCTCCCAGTCGCCCACATTATCATCTAAAGTAGCCTTGGGAAGCTCAACGCAATATTTTCTGACGGCTGGGTTCACTTTCATGGGCCGGTTTGTGGCGGCTTTTCGAACAACCTGTTTGCCCATTCGACTCTCTTCAGGGACGAAGATGACGACGTTCCCAAGGATATGAGTCTGGCAGGCGAGCCGATAGCCCTCTTGCTGTTGCCTCAGATTGAAAAATTTCTTCTCTGTCATTCCCATCGGGGAAAGATTCTCTCGACTCGACTTAATACCGTATTTTTCGAAATTCCCTTCCTCGATCCTCACTTTGCACGTACCGCAGATCGCCTTTTCTCCGCAAACACCTTCCAGGTCCACACCCAACGCGACAGAAGCCTCCTTCAGGGTCTTCCCCTTCTGAATGTATCCCCTACATCCAGATGGCTGAAAGATCACCAAATATTTTTCATCGTTATTCCCCGCCATGGTTCTTTCCCTCTCTATCGTATTTTAATGCTCACCGATCATGTTCCGAATTTAAGAACCGAACCGAGAGAATTTATTTTTTTGCCTCCTCCTCCTTCAACATCTTGAGGAGATGCATCGCTTCATCCACTGCGGTGCCGGCAGTCTTGGCATAGCCATCCGCACCGTATTTCTCCGCAACCTCGGGCGTGAGCGGAGCACCTCCCAACATGATTCGAACTTTCGGATTTTTGGCTCTCAATTTCTTGATCACCTCCGGCATCGAAAGCATGCTCGTCGTCATCAGTGCGGAGATTCCAACGACTTGAGAGTCTGTCTTGATCATCTCATCAACAAACTTATCAAGGGGGACGTCCTTTCCTAAGTCATAAACGGTCCAACCCGTTACTTCAAACATCAGCTTGACAAGGTTCTTTCCGATGTCATGGACGTCACCTTCAACCACCCCCAGGACGATCGAGCCTTTCACCTCTGATTTTCTTCCTGATTTCTCGATGGCCGGCTTCAAGAGGGCAAGACCGGCATAGAGGGCATCCGCACACATTAAAAGCTCCGGGACAAAGTACTCCTTCCGATTATACTTTTCGCCAGCCTCGATGATGCCATCGGCCAATCCATGCATGGTCGCTATGAACGGGTCGACTCCCTCTTCCAATGCAATCTTTGACCACTTCACGGCATCGTCCTCCTCAAAATTGCAAACCGCATCGTGAAGCCCCTTCAGGATCTCTTTCGTTCTCTCTTCTGTTGCCATAACCTGTTCCTCCTATTTTGATTCAAGATTGAGTCGATGCCTCCTAAACCCTGAATCTCTATTTTCAAGGTTGGTGGCCTTCTTTAAATAATTCGGTTTCCCTTGATGACTCGGCGCAATGAGATAGGGTTTTTCAATCACAATTCTTTGAAAAAAAAGACGCTCTGCCTTTAAACTCTTTCGTCGAGATCTTCGCGGAAGACATTAAAATGACCAGAGAAAATGGCGTTTGGAATCTGTTCGGATATCTTGTAGGTTCTACTGGTAGCCTGAAACAAGGAAGTTTCTCGCATGGTCTTGTTCTTTAGAAATCTGAGGAAGCCGTGTTATCTTACCGAAAACTAATTAACGATGTCAAGAAAAATATCATAAATATTATGATAGTTATCGGCTATGTAAATTATTAAGGATTATCAAATACTTACGTTTCAAGAACGGCAGATTTTGAATTGGCTTCAAGGATAAAAGAGATGCCGTCGGATAATTGAGACATCCTCCCCAAAAATAGGCTTCCCTTCGCCACAAACATCGCCCTCTTCATCTTCCTTTCTTTCATCGCCTTGATCGCATGTCCCAAGTAGGGGACCGCAGAGGGCACGTGTCCCTGCGTCGGACAATAACCAAGCATCCCTTTCTCTTTCACAAACTTGTTCATCTCCGTTTTATCAATCTGCTTGCTCAGAACAGCCAGAGAAGCCATGATTTTGTAATTCGTAGCAGGGGTATCTCCACTTCCTGACGGAAGTGTGATCTCCGGGTTATGGAGCTCGGTCGAATATTTATCGATTTCTGTCATCTTCATCCCTAATCGATTTAAAGGCTTGAGGATGAGGGAGGTCATGATCGCCTGTTGAGGAGAACCCGCTCCCACGTCGTGTTTGCCTATCGAATCTAATCGCATCACAGGACTCACACCATCATCTTTCGTTATCAGGAAGGCAATGGCAGCGACAACATCCTCCAAAATTGGCATGTTATGCTTCAAATGAGCCGTGGATTTCATGCCCACTTTGGCCAGGCACCCGCCTCCAGCCACTACGACGTTATTGTAAATCCCGGATTCGACTAAACCTGCCGCGTTGACAAGGGCATGATTCGGAGCACAGCAGAATGCCCGGATGTCATTTCCTGTTGCGTTGACGCAACCCACCATTTCAGCGTAGGCCTTTGAAAGACTGCCCCCGCCTCGATTATATCTGTCCCCGACGGCGGTTTCGGTACAGTCGAGAACAAAATCGACATCTGTTGGAACAATCTTAGCCAGTTTAAAGAGATGGAGCATTGCCAACGCCCCTGATGCTTTCGCCAACAAGTTCTCCATGAGGACTTCGGCTTTTAACGTATCATCTTTGTCGTGGTCGCGTCTCAATGAACCGACGAGCTTCCCTTTATAGAAAACCGGCAAGGCCGCTCCTTGCTCGATGATCTCCGTTATTTTTTCGGGAGCTTTGCCTTGACCCAGCTTTTTGATCCAGGCCTCGCTCACGGAAGGATGGGACGCAAACTTTTCCTTGATCTGCTCGATAAACTCGGGAACCAACCAAAGCAGGTCAAAGTCATCGGCCACCTTCATCCATCCGTAGAATTCGTCCTCCGGCATGATCTCCCCAAAGGGTCCGTTCCGTTTCCCATCCTTCAAGAGGTGCTCGTACCAAGGCTTCGGGACATCATAGAGTTCATCCGGGCTTTCGTTCCCGATGAACACTTGATGGGGAACGTAGTTGACCGAGTCTTCATAACTTCTAAGATGACTGTCTAATGCTTGTTTTACATCAGAGTTCTCTTGTATATCCCGAATGGGTTTGGACCCGTACTGAACAAAGTCGGGAACATGGACGATCACATAGCTCGCTTCTTTGATGACGACAGACATAGCTTAAAATTCCCCCTTGCCTCAATCGATTATTTTCTTCACCGCCTCTTCTATTTCTTCAATCCTCAGGCTATTTCCTGACAGGCGATCTACTTCCTTCCCGCTTTTATAAAAAAGAAATGTAGGTAGTCCAAAAACCTTCAAGTTTAAGCAAAGCCTTCTGTTCCTAGAGGCATCGACCTTGGTAATTTTCAATTTCTCGCCGTATTTTTCCGCTAATCCCTCCACCCGAGGCATTAAAGCCAAACAGGGGGCACATTGAGGTCCCCAAAAATCGACCAGTACCGGCACCTCCGATTGAACCACTTCTTTTTCAAAAACATCTGAGTCCAGCTCTGTTGCCATGCAATGTCCTCCTGGAAAATAGACGATTGGAACAAAACGACGATGTTTCGGCATACTCGGAACGGTTGAACTTCCAATTCCTGCGGAGTGCTCTAAGCCTTTATATAAGCTAGGCACTCGCTTTGTTCTTCTGCCGAATCGCTTCGAATTCTTGTCCTATTTTCTCCACCTTCTCTGGTTCCAGAGCCAATGCCCAGATTCCAACATTTTCTTCGTAAACATTTTCTGGGATCGCTTCTTTGATGGCTGGCTCCAAAATATGATAAACCGGAAGTCTCAACGAGACCCCTGCCAATGGTCCGGAAAAACTCGGGTCACCAGAGGTGACCGTCTCCGCTGAAATCAATGCCCCATCCAGATCACTTGCCCCGAGGACTACAATGATATCATCCCGGGAAATTCTATCTTTTTCCGCTCGATCAGCTATACTCTTGATTTGGGATTGATTTTCCGGATCCATTGTGCCTGCAGCCGTTCACACAAAGCACTCCGTGACCGCGAAGACGATGTTCGCTCCCGCCGCCTCAAGACACTTGGCGATGGACGGGCCCTGGACACCATCTCGTTCCCCGATGATAATGGCAGTCTTGCCATTAAGCCAATTGCCCATATCAAATCTCCTTTCCTCTGGATTATTTTATAAATTCCCACCTCTGACCAAAGAACTTTTATTCGCTAAAGTGCAACAGAGTCGTGTCGCGATGGTGTTGTTTGCCTCCGATTCATTTATCATATTTATCATATCAGAGAGTGGGAGTGGATGCCCTAAACTCCCAAAGGAGCAGGGACCGATATCCTATGGCTAGAACTTAAAAAAAATAAAGAGCCTCTGAACCAGGATATCACGCATTGCGTAACTTTATTTCGATATGTATAAAGGATGATTACACCCGACAAACGGCCTTGTCAAGTAAAATGTGACAACTCGAGCGCCCCTTCAAAAGAGAGGCCGGTCTTGGAAAAAGTCGATTAATCTATGGAGAATTGCGTGTGAGACCAGTCGGTAAAGATGGGTAGTGATCATTACTTCTAAGAAATGAAGAGTATTGATATAGACCGGCAATTTTATGAGCCACCCAATTTCTCGCGGTGGTAACCAATGCCTGTAATCTTGTCTTTTCTGAAGTCAAAAAGAACCTTGGATTCCGGTCCGTTTCTCAATGTAATCATCGGCTCTTCGATTACCTTGCCGATGACGGTAGCAGTAATTTCCCTCTGATGAAAGAGAGAAATGACTGTTTTAGAATTTCTTGAAGGAACAGAAAGAGCAAATCCGAAACTCTGAAAACAGACCAACCAATCGGACAGATCTGTCTCAGGAGGTGTGGGAATGGAAGGCAGCTCGATGACAGCACCCTTACTCGAGTTTTCCATCAGAATCGAAACCGTTCCAAGTATACCCGCATTGCTTACATCCTTGGCAGCTTGAGCTAACTCTTTTTCAGCAATAAGCGGCAAGGTTTCCAGGCGGTGGAGCAACTCTTCTGGAGTCTTACCTGAATTGGCATCCCAGCTTACCACAGAATGGCAGCCTTTATCTCCTTTAAGGTCCACGGCGAGAATGAGGTCATCTTCGTCTTCGGCCAAGTGGCTTCTCAGCAATTTGTTTGCATGACCCAAAATGGCAACGGCTAGAGATGGAGAGTTCTCAGGGGCATCCGGATGGAGATGGCCTCCGACCATTGGGACTTTCAGTTTTTCGCAACCCTTCTTAATTCCCTCGATGACTCTAGAGCGGTGCTCTTCCTCTCCGCTGGCCAGGACATTCACCATGGCTAGCGGCCTTCCACCCATAGAGTAAATATCGTTCACCGTAACCATTACGGATGCCTTCCCGGCGGCATACGGCTCGTTGACCAACAATTTGGTCATGATCCCGTCGGCAGCTAAAAGAAGGAATCCATCCTTCCATGGGATGACGGCGGCATCGTCACCGAAATTGGGCAATTGTGGGCCTGCTTGACCATGCAGAACAAGCCTGTCAAAGACATTCGCAATGGGCTGCTTGCGCAAAAGCCCTTCGTAGTTACGAACCCTTTCAACAATTTCAGATAGGTTGATACTCACAAAGGCCTTCCCAATCAATGTCCAATGTCAAAATCCCTGCCTACCGGCAGGCAGGCAAATGACAAAGGAATGTCAAATTCCAAATTTCTGGAACCCAACCCTTAGGTACTTATAATCGAGGTGTAAAACCGTGAGTCCCAACTTTGGATTTGCTTTGAATTTTGAGCTTTGATATTTGATATTTCTTTGAACTTTGGCATTTGAACTTTGAAACTTATATATTTTCAAGATTGGCTTCCATGAGTTGATGGGGCTTGCCAAAATAATCTTTAACTGGTCCTACCGCCTTCCATCCAATCCATGAAAAAAATGGAACATTTTCGACTTGGACGTGGGCTGTGAACTTGGTGCAGCCACGGTTCTTGACACACTCCATTGCCTCTCTTACCAACAATTCACCTGCCCCTGTATTTCTGTATTCTTTCCTTACAGCGAGTCTTCCACCGATCCAGTGTCCATTCTGATTCACCGGGAAAACCCGTACCGTTCCAACGACCTGATGATTCCATTCTGCAACCAGATGAATGCTCTTGGCATCATTCTCATCAGAATCAGAATTTGAAAAAAGTTCTTGTTCCAGGACAAAGACTTCTTTTCGAATCACGAAGGCCCTCTCTTGTTCAGCCCTGGTTCTGATGGGATGACACGTCAAGGGGTCTATCCCGTGTTCAAATGTGTGTAAAGCGGAACAAGCTCCGCAACGAACACAGCCTGCAAGGGATCGAGAAGAAGAAAGTCCTTTCCTCTCCAAAATGGAAGCCACTTCACCATAAATCCGCTTCATCTCCTCGGGGTCAGGCGGGAGAACATCTTCCATGAGCGACCCAGGAATGGGTCTCAGAGGAATCACAAAAGGATAGACCCCCAGGTCGGCCAGAAATTTGCTCCCCGAAATGATCGACTCTCTCCTTTCCCCGAGGCCCACGATCAAAAAGCTACTGACCTGATTGGGGCCAAAAAGTTCGACAGCCACCTTCCACGCCTTTTCATACCTTTCAAGACCCATAGCCGTTTTGGCAGGAGCGATCTTAGAAAGAATTTCTAAATCAAAACTTTCAATGTGAATCCCTACGGTATCGACCCCTGCCTCTTTCAATGCATAAAACCCATCCATGCCCGATGGTGGACAGAACTGCGCATGGATGGGAAGACCTGTGGCCTGTTTAATCGCCGAGGCGCAAGAAGTCAAGTAGGATATCTCTTCTCCAGGGGGTTGAAGTGTTCCAGTGGTCAAAACGACGTGTTCGATAGAGTCAAGTTCTTTGGCCTTGAGAGCCACTTCAGAGAGTTGGTCAGGAGACTTAATTTTTATCGTTTGATCATTTCTATAAGACAATTCGATTCCGCAGAATCGGCATCTCTCGCTGGAAGGCCAATAGGCGCAGGTTTGAATGACAGTGCTGGCGAGGCAATTTTTTCCATGAAGCAGAGCAATTTTCGAATAAGGAATCCCTGCTTCGGTTAAATGGTCATAAAATCTTGGCCTCTTTATAAAATCAGCCTCACAGACTGCTTGACCATCTCTAAAAATTTGCGACCGGCCATCTTCCACTTTTAAGACATAAGAAGACCGGGACACGTATTGACTGTTCGTAGGGCACGAAACAGGGATCCCTTCAATTAAGAAAGTCCCGCCTTCTGCCGGACCCGCTCCCCCTTTTCGTCGTAAAGAGTCACACTCCAGACGCAGACCAAAGCTCTGGAGCTCTGTGATGAGTTCCGAAATCATTTACGATGCATCCTCGCGGCGACCTCTGCCACTCGCCTGCCAAGATTCCGAGCAGTTTCTAAACCAATCGTGTCCTTCTCAATTCCATCCGGATGGCCACTCCACAGAGTGGCGCCATAGTGAGAGGTGGGGCGACCCTCACTGACCACAACCATATCCTGAACCAGCATCGCGGCTTGAACAGATTGAATTGTCAATTCCTGCCCGCCGTTTCGGACCCCTCCTACAGCAATCACGCCGCCTACCTTGTTCTGGAAGAGGAATCCGTTTCTCCTAAACATAACACAGCGGTCAAGGAAGGCTTTACATTGTGAGGTCATCGATCCGAGATAGACGGGAGTGGCCACCACGAGCCCGGCGAGCTCCGGATCTGAAAGGATGGGAATCATTTTTGGAAAATCATCTTCCTGACTGCATTCCAAAACCTTCATGCATTTGCCACAGGCCACGCAACCGTTAATCTTCATCTCCGCGAGTTCGATAAGCGCGCTCTCTGCGTCTGGAGCAGTTTCTTTCACCGCTTGGAGACAGGCTTCCAAAGCGACTCTAGTGCTCTTTCCTTTCCGGGGGCTGCAGGATATTCCAAAAATTTTCATGTCCACTACCCTTCCTTTCCACTTTTGTAATGCCTCACTACTCTGTGCACTTAACGAGATCTGGCAGGAATGCCGGAGAAAATCTTATCAGTGACGCATTACTAATCAGTCCATAATAGTGTGGAGATCGAAGGCAAAATCCGTCCTGTCCTCCCTTTACAAAAGGGAAGAATTTCCCCTCTTTGGCAAAGAGGGGTTAGTGGAGATTTTCACGACCATATGTCTTTTCAATTATGGACTCCTCCTCTCTATTTTGTCTCCTCACTCAAAACCTTCAACACCTCTCTCCTGATCTCATTACATTCGTAACCTGTTCGATCTCTTGGCCTTTGGAGCCCTACCTCAAATGTCTTTACGATTCGCGCGGGTCTTTTCGAAAGAACAATAATCTGATCGCTGAGAAAAACCGCCTCATCTACATTATGCGTAACAAAGAGGATGGTGTCCCTTCTTCTTCCCCAGATCCCGAGCAAAAACTCCTGAAGTCCATTCCTCGTCTGGCTGTCTAATGAACCAAAAGGCTCATCCATTAAAACCACCCCAGGATTCATAATCAAAGTCCTTGCGATGGCAACCCGTTGCTTCATACCCCCCGAAAGTTCCCTCGGATAACGGTGTTCAAACCCGGTCAGGTCAAACATCGTGACGTATTCCATCGCCTTCGTACGTCTTTTCTCCTTATCCATTCCTCGGATCTCAGGACCCATCTCAATATTCTGGAGAGTTGTCCGCCAAGGGAAGAGAGCATACTCCTGAAAAACCAAACCAATCGCTTCTGATCCCTGGAGCAACTCAGCGCCATCCAGAAGGACTCTGCCTGTCGATGCCTTTTCCAAACCTGCAATGATTCTTAGGAGAGTAGTCTTCCCGCAGCCACTCGGTCCGACGATCGAGACAAAGCGTCCGTCTTCGATTTGACAGGAGATCTGGTCCAGGACATGGACGCCGTCTTCTAGTCCTCTGCCCGGAAAGGTCTTACTCAGGTCTAGAAAATCCAAGCTCAAATGAACTCCCTCACTGCCACTTAATGGTTTTTGATTCTGCAGTCCTCAAGCCGATATCGATCAACAAACCAATGACACCTATTACCAACATCCCCGCCAGGATTTCATCAGGTCTCTGGATGTCGCGGGCGGTCATGATCATGTAACCTAGCCCGTAGCCTTCCTTGACTCCTGTGAATTCGGCTGCAACGAGGGTCATCCATCCAATGCCAATACCAATTCGCATCCCCACAAAGATGGAAGGGACCGCTCCCGGGAGCAAAACCTTGAGAAAGATGTCCTTCTCTTTCGCATGCAGCGTCCGAGCAGCCTCGACCAGGATCGGTTGGATCGATAGAACTCCGGAAATCGTATTCAGAAGAATCGGGAAAAAAGCTCCCAGGAAGATGATGAAAGCTGCCGATTTTATACCGATGCCGAACCACAGGATGGCAATGGGAATCCAGGCCAAAGGGGGAATCGGTCTCACCACCTCGAAGAGGGAACGAGTCGTTCTCAGGAGCACAGGTGACCATCCCATCAAAAGCCCAAGCGGAATGGCCAGCAAGGCTGCGATCGCATACCCTAGGAAAACCCGGTAGAGGCTATAGAGCATATGATTGTGGAGAAGATTTCCAGGCGGTACTCCTATGATCAAGAGATCTTTAAAGCCCAAAATAATCTCGAGGGGGGAGGGAAGCTTATAGGAAGGGATCACCTGGAGAGAAGAAAAACCCTGCCAGATCAAGATCACTAACAGCGGTAATAGGAAATGCTCCTTTTTCATCGTTTGATGATCTCTTTGACGAATTCAGGCCTCATGAACCGGTCTACAAAAATCTGGACATCTTCTACCTTTATATATTTCAGTTTTGTCAGAAATTCGACATATTCTTTCTCACCCTCAACGCTGAGGATAGGAGTATAATTGACGTTCTCCATCGCCAACCGAACGGATGCTTCATCCATCCCTGTATACTTAACACCAACCTTGATGGCCTCCTCACGATGTTGACAAATAAGATCGACTGCCTTCACATGACTTCGTACAAAGGCCTTCGCTTTTTCAAGATGAGCTCCCAGGAATCGTTCATCAGCTGCCAGCACACAACAGGGATGATCTTTCCAGATATCACGGGAGGTTGCGAGTACCCTTCCCACTCCCGTCGTCACGGCCTTCGCTGGATAAGGCTCCCACGCAATAAAGGCATCGATCTGGTCGGTTCTCAATGCTCCGATCATCTCCGGTGGTTTCAAGACCATAATCTTTACTTGATCTGGCTGGGTTTTAAATTTCAACAACGCTTTACGAAAGAGAGAATCCTGAACCGTGGCATGCCCCGGAACAACCGCAACCTTGCCCACCAATTCTGGAATGCTCTGGACCTTGCCATCTTTTTTAACAACGATTGCTGACCCTTCGGTGTTGACTTGAGCTAACACAACGACCTTTGCCGTTTTGTTTGCCACGGCTGTGGTGGCAGGTGCAACCCCCACGTACCCCACGTCCAGGGCTCCGGCAGCAAAGGCGCTCATCAATTCAGGCCCTGCCTTGAAGATGCCGGCCACTTCCACCTTCACTCCCTCTTTTTCAAAAAAGCCCTTTTCCAAAGCCACCCAGCATGGAAGTTGATGGATATCACTCTGAAGATAAGCGATTCGTACAGGCTGACCATGGGCTGCTGTAACAAAGATTAATAAGCTAACCAAAAACGGTAAAATTATCTTTTTCATTTATTTCACCATCTCCATTAGCCCAAGTAAAATTTTGAAATTGCACCTTCAACTTTAATTCAGAATCCGAATACATTGCCATTTGCTAATGGATTCAAAACCCAAAATACAGACCCGACCCTCCCCTTAGAATATTTGTTTATTCACATTTCTTTAAAATACCTACTAGCGACCCCCAACGCATCTGAAGATCCCGGGATAAAAACACTTAAGTGATCCCCCTTATGTTTGAGAAAATATTACCTGAAAAATTATAGCTAAATTTGCCACCGGCAACAAGGTTGCACAATCATTTTAAAACAGATCGTAGCCGAAGTTGCTAAATAGATGAAAATGCGAAAAGTGTAAATAGCAGGCAATAAAACATTCGGTAGATTAGTGCCAATATTTTCCAAACCTTGCGGTACGATTCCAAGCCCAAATCCTCAGCCAAGTCATAATTATGTGTCTTGATGCTTCTTCAAACACGGATCTTTGTTTAACCATGCTCCAGCCTGAAATCCCAAGTTTCCTTTCTTCTATTCTAATTTCCTATGAAGCCCGGCTGGCATCCCTGCTGTGAGACCGGTATCAATCAATATCCCTGCACCATTTATTCCTCTTGCTATATCAGATGCAAGAAATAATGCTAATGAAGCTATCTCTTTAGGATCAATGAATCGTTTTTGCGGAACCAAAGCAAAGATTTTCTTAGTTGCTTCTTCACGACTTGTATTATGAATACTAGCTATACGCTGAATGAATCCTCCAACCATTGGCGTTTCGACCCACCCAGGACAGATAGCGTTGGCTGTAATGCCATCGCTTGCAAGCTCAGTAGCCCATACTTTAGTTAACTGTAACAGCCCCGCCTTGGCAGCCGCATAGGCACCGTAAGTCTCGGCGCCTATTAAAGCCATCATGGACGAAATATTGATGATTCGTCCCCACTTTTGGCGCTTCATAAAAGGCACTGCTTTCTTCGTACAAACCATCGGTCCTGTAAGGTTTATGTCGATTAAACGCCTCCACTCGAATATGTCCGTATCCTCTACTAGAGCTTTATATATGATACCCGCATTATTGATCAAGATATCGATCGTGTTCCACTTTTTAACAATATCATTGATTACCCCGTTTATTGAGTCCTCGTTGGTAACATCTCCTGCTGCTAAGGATACGGAATTAGATGCTATTTCTTCCATTTCTCGAATTACTTCAGAGTTAATATTAATATCCACGATTGCAACTTTAGCTCCGTTATAGATGAAGGTTTTGCTGATTTCTTTCCCGATTCCGCTCGCGCCTCCAGTCACCATCACACAACGGTCTTTTACATTAATTTCCATATTTGCTTCCTTTCTTAAGTTTTGTTTTTATTATGTGAAACCAGTTAATCCATGAGATTGCCACCATTCACATCCAATGTCTCCCCTGTAACATAGCAAGCAAGTTCGGAAGCGAGATAAACAACAGCCCCAGCGATATCATCAGGACGCCCAAGCCGCCCTAACGGAGTGCTCTCTATATATCTTGTTTTACTCTGCTCAGGCCATCCAATGGTCATTTCTGTATCAACTAGACCTGGGGCTACTGCATTAACTGTTATTCCAAAAGGAGCTAGTATTCTCGCAAAATTCTTTGTCAAACACATTAGTGCGGCCTTGGATACGCAGTAATGAATGCCTGAAGTAGGACCTCCAACTTTTCCTGCTATAGATCCTATATTAATAATGCGCCCCCAGCCTTGTTCCCGCATCGGCTTGCTAGCGGAACAAATACAGAAGTATGGACCCTTGACATTTACTGCAAAAACTTGATCCCATTCTTTTTCAGGAATTGTTTCCCATTGTGGTGTGAGAAAATTTATACCAGCGTTATTAACAAGAATATCAAGGTGCCCCATAGCTTGCATACAACCGCTAACAACTACTTCAACTTCTCTACGCCGAGATATGTCAGCGACGAAAATGGAAACTTCACACCCTTTTGATTTGAGCTCTTGCTCTATACTGGATAAGGATTCTAAATCTATATCAACAGCTACAATTTTCGTTCCACACGAGGCTAGAGCTAGACATATCGCGTGCCCAATCCCGCGCCCTGCTCCAGTAACCATTGCAACTCGGTCTTTTAATCCTAACATTTAGACCCCTTTCAATCATTCATCATTTACGATCAATGTCTCAATACCAAGTTGTAAAAGTATTTATATCGTTACTTGGGCTATTGAATTCATTCTATGCTTTTCACCTAACATCAAATTGCATTTTTAACCGGGACATATAATCTGGGATAACGACAACCTTGGGATTCACCCCCACTATCTGTGTTGCCATTCCCCAAGCTTGTTCAAAATTCCTAGCTGGCGTGCAACCTAATTTTCTCACAGCCTCGGGGTTCACTTCACCAGCAAAAATCACTTTACCTGGATGATCCAGTAAGTACTGATTCTCGTAAAATAGCCAGAACGGATGAATTGGATGCACGGCATGGCAGTGCCGATATCGATATAGATAATCTTCTCTTGTCAAAAATTCCTCCTCAAAGTCAAATAAGTCTACCGCTGAATGGACTCTTCCGAATAAATCACATACCTCCCGGTCAGAGGGTCTCCGTCTCTGATCTATCTCGCCACTACATTTCACCATACTAATTAGTACCCCGCCCGGTTTTAACAGGGGTTTGTTGATCCAAGTCCTAACAGTCATCGCCATGTAAGCCATTGCTAGGAGCGGATTATTCGTTGAGCCATAAACTTGCGTCATGGGCAGTCCCATTACAACGATATCAGCTTGTGGGACAGGCGTCCTAAAATATTTTTCAGACAATTGCCACTCCACCTCATTGATCTCTGGGCAATGCCCGACAACAACATTGCAGATTTCTTCCTTTGTATTCATAAAGGAATCGACGTAAAGTATTTTTTTCCCAGTGGCTTTTTCAATCTGTGCGTGGACGGCTTGTTTATGCTTCATGTATAAACTACTTCGTGGATCCCCATGCCAAGAATCGGGATGGGTTATAACCCAGCTATGGTGTGATTGAATGCTTCGTGCACTGCCCAATCCAACCACAACGCCTGTTCCAGTAAACCCACCCCAATTAATAACTCCAATTGTACCCATGTAAATCAGCAGGTCAGATTCCTCTACTGCCTTATTATATTCTACAAAATCACCTAATTCTGACTCGCCCAGGTAGGTTAAATTCTGTGAACAATCATGTGTAGTAAGTCTGTTCGGCCAGTATTTCGAAAACAACTCTGGGCCAAGATTATTCCGTAACTCTGTATGGGTTCTTTTCCATTGAGTTGCATTGGCGCAGATTAATTTTATGTTATTGGGAGCAACGCCTAAGCGATTGAGCTCATCTGATAGGATTGGAATGAACAGTCTTTTGGGCACACCACTCCGCGGCGGAGAGTCAAAAGCAATAGTCACCTTCGATCCCTTTCCCACTAGGTCACGAAGAGGGGAAATTCCAATAGGTTTCTCGAGAGATTCTCGAAATCTTTCCAAAACTTTGGGCAGTGGGATGGGGTCTTCACGGCTTACCACGACAGAATCTTCAGGTACAGAGAGTTCTATTTTGCTTTCTCCATAATCTACATATACTTTCTTTTTGCTCATGCCTTATTACCTCCTACAAATTTCTTTATGAGTGGGAACCACATCTTCATTCTTATTGATTTAATTGTACCCAAAATGCCTACAATGTTCTGCTTACGAAAGAAAAGGGGAGTTCAGAAGAGTCTTGCATTTGTGTTGCTTTTGAAAAAACAGCAATGCCTTTCGTTCTTCCATTATCTCACTCTTCGGGCTTCACCCGCCCAATACTTCTCCCTCAATTCCCGCTTTAGAATCTTGCCGTAAGGGTTCTTAGGTATCTCATCAATAAAATCTACTGACTTTGGCTTCTTATAACTTGATATGTTCTGTTTGCAAAAATTTATAATTTCCTCCTCTGTAATCTCTTGCCCTGGCTTTACTACAATTAGTGCTTTAACCGCCTCCCCCCAATTTTCATCTGGTATCCCAATTACCGCAACCTCGTGGACAGCGGGGTGGCGCAGTATAACATCTTCGATCTCTCTCGAATATATATTTTCGCCGCCGCTAATTATCATATCTTTAGCTCGGTCAAGAATAAAAATGTATCCCTTCTCATCCATCATTCCCAAATCGCCGGTATGTAACCATCCGCCTCGTAAAGTATCCTTCGTCGCATGAGGGTTTTTCCAATAGCCCTTCATGACAACTTCACCCCGGACAACAATTTCCCCCATGACCCCTGGAGGAAGATCTTTGTCATTCTCATCGACTATTTTTACTTCCACATCCGTACGTGGAATTCCAGCTGATTTGAGGCGCTCCATCTGATCTGGAGTACCCTCTAAGATATGTTCTTCCTTGGGCAAATATGAAATTGTCATTGGGGATTCCGCCTGGCCAAAAAGTTGGACGAAAATCTGTCCCAATCTCTTGACTGCTGCTTTTAGATCCTCCACATAAATGGGGGCTCCGCCATAATGAATGCACCTGAGGGAACTCAAGTCATATTTATCAATTTCCGTAGAGGTGACCAATCGCTTTATCATAGTAGGAGCCATGAAGATGTTGGTTACTCTCCTTCTTTCAATAGTTTCAAATACCTCTTTTGGATCGAACGTTTTGGATCCCAGGATAGCATTGGCGGCTCCTTTTGCGACATTGGGGATGCTATATAGCCCGCTACCATGACTTAAAGGTGCCGCATGCAAAATTACATCATTGGAGGAGAGAGGAATCATGTCAGCAAAAAAATTCATAGTCATAGACATCAAAACATGATGTGTTAGCATTGCTCCTTTTGGCTGTCCCGTTGTCCCAGAAGTGTAGAAAAGCCATGCCAGGTCGCCCCGGTCAGTCTCAACATCTAAAAAGTTGGTCGAATGTTTTTTGATAAAGTCTTCATAATATAACACTCCCTTTGACGGCTGATTTATGGAAATGTAATGTCTTACATTTGGCATCCCGGACTTGAGCGTGTATATTGAATCCTTGAAATCGTCTCCAAGGACGACTGCTACAGCTTCAGAGTGATCAATAATGTAACGGCACTCTTTGGGGTGAAGGCGAAAATTGATGGGGACGGTCCCTATACCGGCCTTGAAGCATGCAAAAAGTACTTCCAGGAACTCAGGACAATTATGTAAGAGAATAGCAACATTCTGACCCTTATTTATTCCTAGACTTCTAAAAGCGTTGGCAACTCTGTTAATCCTTTCGTTAGCCTCCCGATAGGTCAACGAATTATCTCCATAAACAATTGCCGCTCTCTCTGGGTATGTTCTTGCGCTCTTAGTAAAGAGAGTCCCAAGGTTCATCGAATTCCTCTTCACACCTCCACGTCATTTAATACTGAGAAGTTTTTTGCCTCCTCTCTTTCCATGCGGACATATATACAAGCAAAGGCCACACACTGCTAAATCAGGACTTTTCTCCCTCATTTCAGTGAGATATTGCTTACATTTGCCTGCATCAAATCGAGCCCCACGGGGCTGGTCTTGCCGAAAGGACTGTCCGGTGAAGGCTTGCACTGGGCATATCTTTATACACTCCTGACACTTTCCGCACCGCTCTTTAACTGGAACTCCGGTCGTTTTTAGTGGTGCATCAGTGAGTATTGTGACCCAGCGGACCCTCGGCCCTACTTCTGGTGTAATAAGTAAGCAACTCTTCCCGATCCAACCCAAACCAGCCAAATGGGAAGCCATCTTATGCGAAAAAATAGCCATCATTCGGTTTTTGTCAGGGAGATGATCTGAGTTCGAAGCGGATACGGGAAATGCTCTGTATCCTTCCTGTTGCAGGATACTAGCCACCTGAGACGCGATGAGATCGAGTCTCTGATTAATTAAATCATAGCAATGGTGTCGATAACTGGTTGCAACAGACCGCTCATCTCTATTCGGCAATAAATTAACAATCGTATGAAGGAGAGCAATCCCCAAAGAAATTGCCTTCGGATATTTTGCGATTTCTAAGCCCCCTTGATTTAGAATAGCTTGGCGAGCCGAGGACAGATCCGCGACTCCGTAGAAATCTGCATCTCCCATCTTAGGCAGTTTTCTTAGCTTCCTGTCGAGTTCCGTGAGTTTCCCTCTTATCCTCAACTCAAATTCACCCCAATATTTTTCAACCTTTCTTTCACATCAGTATATGTCCTTTGGTATTCTGGCTTCGGATTATGGTGTATCAAATCATAGCATTCTGTTATATCAAATCCTGTTTGCGGTTTTTCCCCTTCAAATGTCTTTGCAATTTTCAACAAAATGTCATTCGCTGTTTTCCGGTCAATTCCCTGTCCAATTACCGAATCCGAAACCTCTATCATCCATTCAGCCTCCAGCGGCGTCTGACCATGATTCATGGTGGTTCGGCAATGTCGGGGAGCATAAAGGTTCATCCCATTGATGGGCGCCTCAATACTCTGCATTGCTATCTCCAAAAGATTCGCTTCCGTACCCGAACCCGAGGTAGGAATAATCCATCTCATACATATTGTATGAGTAAATCGATTTAAGGCTTGATTGACCACTGATCTCGCCCAGTTGACTCCGGGGGCAAGAATCTGCCGTCCGTTTAGCATATGTATATGCTCAACCCCCGTGTAATTAATATAATCTCTGTAGGCTATCATTGCAGCGATCGGTTTAGCAATTCCTTCTACAATGGCTCCTTCAATGCCTCCGCAGAATCCCCCCGCTATGGCAAAGCTTCCGCTAAGTTTAAAGGCCCCATATTCTTCGTAAACAATGGCTGCGGACAGCATGTCCTGTTCCATCTTTAGATCTGGCAGTAATGAAAGTAATATCCCGTCTGTCCGTCTCAGGCCACATTCTGGATCCATCACACAAATCAGATCTTCTGCCCTTGTATTTATTGGATAATACACAATGGCCAAGCCTGGTCGTCCTGCTTTTCGTATTCCTTCTCTCATCCATCCCATTTGCCGTCTTGAAGCGTATACTTCCATGGGCGGTCCAATTATTTCGCGGCCGTCGACTTTGGAAAAATTGAAACCTTCGATAAAATCAGTGCGCGGAATCTGGGCAAAATTCTTAACCACCAAAGGGGCAAGCTCTTCAGTATACGGTGTATGGTGGCCAGGGCAGACATTGAGGTGTTCTTTTTCCTCAATCTTCCTCTGCTTCCAGATCCTTCGGTCTCTACCTTCTCCCATCAAGATTTCAGTTGGAGCTTCTTTTATAGCAGTTAAGATCTCTTCCCTGCTTAAGGATACCCGCCTTTTTGTCGTGAGACAAAAAATCCCTATTTTCTCCAAACATTCTATAGCGGCCTCGAAAGCCCTTTCAGGAAGGCTGTCATCGGTATTAATGAAACAATGTTCGCCTGGAAACTTAATATCATACCTCTTTACTAAGTCACTTATCGTATTGAAAAAACCCATATCCCATTTTTTCTCTTCGACCTTTTCACCGTTCTGAGTTCTTTCCGCAATGTCTAATAAACTGATCATTATAATTGCCCTTCCTTTTCTAGTTATGCTAACAATTTCCTAGCTTCTTCAACGGCTTCAATTGCATCTGTGCCATATCCATCTGCCTTAATCGATTCAGCATATTGCCTGGTCACAGGTCCCCCCCCAATAATTACCTTAAACTTATCTCTTATTCCCATGCTCACAAGATCATCGATAACTTCTTTTTGGTAAGGCATCGTCGTTGTTAGTAAAGATGATAAGGCAATCATATCAGCCTTCACTTCTTTTGCCCGTTGTATAATTGTTGCACTTGGAACATCGACCCCCATGTCGTGAATTACAAATCCAGCGGATCTTAGCATTACAGCCACAAGATTTTTCCCCACACTATGGACATCTCCTTGAACAGTGGCAATTACGATAATCTTCTTTTTCGTAAGTTCTTCCGTTGGAATATTCTTCTCGAGAATAGAACCCACTTCCTCCATGATGTCCCCTGCCATTACAAGATGGGGAAGGAATACCTCTCCACAATCGAACTTTTTACCTAAGATCTCCGCTGCCTGTGCGATCGAATATTTAATTGCTATCTTAGGGTCTATATTGCTCTCCGCAATTTTTTGAGCTATCTCTTTGGACCGTTCTGCATCAATTGCAACGATGGCTTCTCTTAACGAATCAATAAGATCTTTTTGCTCTTGTGAAATATTTAAAGAGGCCATTTGCTCCTCCCTTCTAATCTTTAAATTTTAGTCCTTGTCCTCTTAACTCTTCCTTCACTTCCTTGTATAGCTTCCAATATGTCGGCAACGGTTGCAGCTTTTCCTGGTCATATAACTTCTCGAACGTTTCTCCTTCCGGAGGGTCCGCCACCTTATCTTCGTATTTACTCAATAGATACTTTACAATATGACTTCCTAACTCACGGTCCATTCCAACAGCTGCTTTGCATACCTCCCCCATCCAACGCGATTCCAAAGGGGTACCAAAATTGCACACGTTTCCCACGACGAACTTCCTATTTCCTTCTGTAGAATGGCCACCCATTACAGTTGACAGAATGTGACCTGCAGCGCTTTCGTAAAGATTCTGCTTTGTCCCAGGTCCGGCTCCTGGATGGTCTCCCATACTACCGTCAACGATGAGCTTCGTATTCCTACTTATTGCCTGGATGGCCGTTCCCGCAACCCATAAATGGGTCCTCGTTCCGCGGCTCTTTACCCTTGATTCGACAGCCCCGCATCGAAAACATTCAGCCTTTTGTATGGTCGTCAACTGCAAACTTCCAGCTACTGAAACAATTGTTGCGCCTTCAGGGTTTCCGGAAAATCCCCCAATAACCGAACTATGAGTGCCATGGATTGGTATTTCATGGGCCAAGGCAAAGGCTGTGCGGTTGAAGTCGTCATAAGCGACCTTTAGCTCGGACATACCTGTAACTTCCATGTAATCAGACCGACGAAGACCTCTCTCCTCATCAAACATGGCAATCGTAGCAGGGCTAGTAGGAGCATTATTAATAGTTATCATCCCCGGTCTCCCCGCCGCAATTACAGCCCTTCGAAGTATCTCCGCTGTTTTCCTGTATTGATAAATCTCTGAAGGGGCCCCTGCAATCACGTCGTATTTCTCGTCAATCTTTAGTAAAATACCTCCCCAAATTCCATCAATACACCGATTCATTGCACAGCCCATTAAAATCTTAAACATCATCTCTTCGTCACTGAAAGGAGCGGTTTGAACCCCTGCAATTACAATTGGCTCTTGATTCCCTTCTACATCCCGGTGAACCATTTTTACCCTGTCTTCTCCTTGTCCTAATACTACCTCCGGGGGAAGTGAATCGATTTCGGACCGCAACTCCTTTTCTGTTACCTTGATGATTCTCTTCGTGGTGCTACAATAAGTTCCAATATACAGAAACAATTCAACACCTGCTTGATAAACCCTGTCTGCTAGATCACCATTTGTGTCAACAGGTTTTTCTGGGTCATATTTTATGTCATATTTTTTCTGGAGTTCTTGCGTTTTCTTAAATATGGAAAGGTCAAACTGTTTTTCCTCGACAATCGGACCCTCCTTAGACCGTGATAGAATCTCCCAGAGAGGAACCCTCATGAATCCACCTCCTGTTTTATAGCGGTTGTCTCCTCTTATCGAAATCCGACCAAATCCTTAATCCCGAGACTAAGAAGTCTCGATTCTGTAGGAAAGCCACTCACTGGATCCCATCCCATGGCTTTATAGTACTCTGATGATAGGCTTTCTATATCAATGGTTATTCCTGAAAGAGGCCCTTCACTCAATGGCGGTATACCAACTAGTCTTGGAGGAAGCTTAATCTCAGATGGTTTAATACCTTCTCTGATGTTGAAGCACTGGCGCAAAGTCTGAACTCTTGCCCCTATCTTTAAGGCTTCCGAAAAATCTATCTCCCGCCCTGTAACAGCAGAAAAGAATTCAAGCAAAGGGAAATTTCCAAAAAAGATCAAAGGAAAGAGACAGAGACCAGAACAAACTCCCACTTGCAAATAACATGAGGCTCTAGCACTCATTGGACCTTTGCTTTTGTATTCATATCTCTCAATATTTTGAAACTGCAACTCAGGGTAGGGAGCGAAAGCTCCCGTACCGGTATCAATGCGCGCCATTGGCGCAGCAGTGTGCCGACCAGGTGTAGGGTCACAGACAAATCCGGTACCTCTGCTTGGCAAGAACAAGGCGTTGTGGAAGCCAGGTTCTTGTCCTCCCACATGCATGGCGCATTCGTCGGCGCCCCTCCCAATCCTCTGAGCAGCGATTTTAACCCCGTCAGCTAAAATATCGCCTAAACCTTCTCGTCTGATTATTTTACCAAGCATAGCGATCATGGCTTCGGAATTACCCCATATTAGATCAAGCCCATCTGTATCCGATTTATTAATTAGCCCCTTTTCAAAGCATTCCATTGCAAAGGCAATGACAGTGCCGGCCGAAATTGTGTCTAGGCCGCCGCGATTACACATATCGTTCATCTTGACGATGGATAACAAGTCGGCGTTTAAACATAAGGTACCAAACCCAACAATAGTTTCATATTCGGGTTTGTGCACCTCTTCGATTGGGTGAGGTCCTTCAGATACTCTGACAATACCGCCGCATGCTATTGGACAGTTGGCGCAGCCATATTTTTTCAACTGGAATTTAATCACGTTTTGAGCCTTCGAAATGTTATCCGCATCAGGGAAAGCTTGCCTTCCCGCCCATAACCAATTCTTTATAGGAGCACCGCCTCCCATTACTAATCCCTCTGTAATTCCGCAAGTCCCATAATCCATCAAAACCTTGGCAAAACCTTCCAACTTATTTAGTTCTTTTATAAAGTTCCCTCGTAATTTAGATAGTCTGTCTCTATCAGCAATCGAGACCTTCTGAGTACCTCTGACTGCCAAGGCCTTCATCCTCTTAGACCCCATGACAGCCCCTACACCTGAACGAGCGGCAATACGCCCTCTGTCATTTATGATTCCGCTGATTAGAGAAAGTTTCTCGGAAGCTGGACCAATTGCCGCGACCCTTATTTTTGGATCACTAATTTCTTTGCGGAGTATATCTTCTGTTTCAGTGGTATCCTTTCCCCATAGATGGGAAGCTTCCCTTAAATAAAGTCCTTCGTTCGTTATTAGAAGATATTTGGGGGAGGATGCGATACCGTTGATAAAAATCGCATCCCATCCCGCTAACTTTAACTCGCTACCAAAATATCCTCCTGAATTGGCATCCCCCCAACCGCCTGTAAGGGGGGATTTACATACCGCCGTATATCGAGCCCCAGTTGGGGTGGAAGTACCGGTTAATGGCCCAGTTGTAAAACCAAGCATGCTTTCAGGCCCCATAGGATCTATTTTTGGTTTTTGCCGTTCATACAAAATTCTAACGCCTATTCCGTAGCCTCCTATGAAATCGCGCGAAAGGTTTTCATCCAGTCTCTCTTCTTCAATTTTACCAGAGGATAAGTCAACAAAGCCTATTCTTCCAGCGTAACCTCCTGCCATATTTGTTCCTCCCTTTTATATTTCAATATTTGGGTGCTGAATCCATTTTTTACCCCTCACTTCTCAGAAGTGATATCATAATGTAAATAAAATTTTTGTATGTTTCTGCTCATACATGGTCTACTTAAGTACTATCGAAATTTTTGGGGAAAAGACTTGTAGAAGCATATTCCCTATCTCTCAAAATCACCTGCAACATGGCACTTCTATGGAAATCTTTTCTCTAATCAAGCGTGCCACCCCACATGTCTTTCCAGAATTTGACTGACTCTTCTTTGCTCATGGTTCGTGGATTCATAGGACGGGGGAAAATGGTGATCATTTGTTCTGCCATTTTTCCAAGGTCACTCTCTTTGATCCCTCCATATTCCTTAAGCGTGTAAGGGAGACCTACATCCTTTATGAGACGAACTACCGAGCTAATAGACAAGTTAGCTGCATCGATTGGCGACTGCATCCAAGCATTCTCACCTAAGGCGCGAGCTATCCTTCTAAGCTTGTCCATCCGAACAGGAAGATTGAACCTCATTGCATAGGGCAGGCCAAGCCCGCATCCAATTCCATGCGGGGTCGGTTTGTAAAGCGACATAACATAAGCGGCGCTGTGTGCATATAATCCACCTGTCATAGTGTAAGCCATCATGCTGAGAGTTGCAGCCATGGACATGTAGTATCGTGCTTCTAAATCTTCCCCGCAGGCTACTGCCCTTCTCAAGTAGAAACTCACCATCTCAATGCCCGCTACGGCAAACGAGTCGACGAATGGGTTGGCATTTTTGTGCAGCATTGCTTCAATAGCGTGAGATAAAGCATCAATGCCTGTGCTGGCAGTGACTATTGGCGGCATGCTGCAATTAAGTAAGGGATCAATAATAGCTATATCCGCAAAGTAATAAGGACTAGCAGGAAAGCGTTTCTCTTCGCCGATCGTGATAACAATAAAAGGACTCACTTCACTTCCGGTACCAGCAGTTGTAGGAACTAAGATTAAGGGAATTCCTCGACTATCGGGCGATACTTTACGATCCAAATATTCCCGGGGTGAGTGTTTACGACCTATAGATTGCGCTATTAATTTCGAAATGTCCATTACGCTACCACCCCCGATACCTACTATAAGCGAAACGTCCCCCCCAGAGTATTTATCGTACAATGCCTCTGCGGTCTCAATATGAGGCTCCGGTTCCACATCCGTAAAGGTCTCCACTTTAAAGCCAATAGAATTCAGTGGCGAAGTGACATGATCCAAAACGTTGATCTTTTCAAGAACCTTATCGCTGATAACGAGTACTTTCCCTTTTGCCAGGCTCATCGCTTCCTTTCCAATTTGGTCTATAGCGCCGAATCCGAATACGATGCGATTGGGGGGAACCATCCCAGCTGTCTGAAAATCAAATATTCGATCAAGTTCGTTAGGAATACGTTTAATTTTCTCTTCCATCTGTGTTCTGATTCCCATTTTAATCCTCCTTCGCTTGGTTAGCTTCTTATTATTAATGACGATTAGATCCCATTTGGATAAAACTTACGGCTTTTCAGTCTAAAAAGTTACCAAAATTGGTGGGCCTCAGGCAGATCCTGTGACGATCTTTAAAACTTCCTTATCATTCCTCAGTTCTTTAGGTTTCCCTGCAAATATGATTTCACCTCTTTCAATGACATAAAGTCTATCAGTAAAATCAGGTACGTGGTAGATATTCGATTCAGCAAGTAGTATAGCATGGCCCATCATAGCAATTTTTTGGATGCTCTCCGCAATTTTCGGGATAATGATTGGCGAAAGGCCTTCGAAGCACTCATCAAGGAGAAACATTTGAGGATCAAGAGCCAAGGCTCTTGCCACGGACAGCATTTTTCTTTCCCCCCCGCTGATTTGTGACCCCTTTCTTGCTCTGTATCTCTCCAGGTCAGGAAAGACAGAGTATGCGAGCTTGACTCTCTCTTCCGAAGTTTGGGATGATGGCCGACTCCAAGTTGAGAATTCAATATTCTCTAATGTAGTCAAACCAGGGAAAATGCCGCTATCTTCAGGAGAGAAACCAACGCCCATCTGTGCAATTTCATGGGGCAGTAATCCTACGATTTCCCGCCCCATGAACTTGATATTCCCCGATTTTGGCCGGAGAATACCCATGATACTTTTGAAGGTTGTCGTCTTACCTGCACCATTTCTTCCGATTAGACAAACTACTTCCTTTTCCCCAATTTGAATAGATACATCTCTAAGAATATGGCTAGCTTTGATGAAAACGTTAATCTTGTTAATTTCAAGTATCATGTCAACTGCTCCCCTCATCTTTACCAAGGCCACTGAAAATCTTAAAACACTCTTTCTGTCCCATTACGGTGCACACAACCTCTTCATTTTTTTCAAACTCTTGAGGGGTGCCGTCAGCGAGTATCTTCCCCTGATGCAGAGCGATAATTCGATCCGAAAAAGAAAAGACTATATCCATGTCATGCTCTACCTGAATGATTGATTTAATACCGATCTTTTTGGAAGCCGAAACGAGCGTCTCCATAATCTTGTTCTTATCGCTAGTGCTGACTCCACTAGTAGGTTCATCGAGTAAGATCACTTCTGGCTGAAGCGCAAATGCGGAAGCAATGTCCAGCAATTTCTTATCCCCCTGAGGCAGATTTTTAGCAAGAACGTTTCTCTTACCTTGTAAACCAAACAGATTGGCCACTTCCTGGGCTTGCCGTTCAATCTCTTTATCATGGGCTAGCAGGTGATAAAATTGTGTTCCTTTTCCTTGCCTCGATATTATGGCCACTTTTATAAACTCCATAACGGTGAACTCTGGAAAGATGTTTACAAGCTGAAAGCTTCGAGCTAAACCCAACTTTGAAAGTTTTTCAGGACCAATCCCTGTAATGTCCCGGTCTTTAAAAAAAACCTTGCCTCTGCTCGGTTTAAAAAGGCCTGTCAAGACATTGATCAGAGTGGTCTTACCCGCTCCATTGGGTCCGATGATGGAAACAAACTCGTTTTCTTTTATAGAAAAACTTACCCCTTCAAGAGCGCAAAAATCCCCGTAATATTTGCAAACGTCACTGGCATTTAGAATCACGGCCCTCTCCTCCTCACACACCGGTCTCTTCTTTATTCATCAATGAACCAATAAACCCTGTGATGCCGCCAGGTGCGGCTATTACAATGAAAGCTAACATTGCACCGAAAACAAACCTCCAGTAGTACAAGAGTGACATGATCGTATCTTGAAGAAAGATGTATAATACCGCACCAAGAAGGGGGCCCAAGAAATTAACAAATCCTCCAAGAAGAGCCATAAAGACAAAGGTGCCCGAATGGGTCCAATAAGCCATACTAGGATCTACTAACCCTACGACAGGAGCTACCAAGACACCCCCAACAGCAGTATAGATACCGGAAATAATGAAAGCATACCATCTATATCTTTTTATATCGATCCCTAGATATGTCGCCTTCTCAGGATTATCTCTGATCGCTTTTAAACAATGTCCAAAAGGAGAAGAAACAATTCCATACATTATCAAAGTTGCGATCACTAAAACGGCCCAAGCGTAGTAGTAATAAGTTCCCGTAAGAAATTGCATTTTAGGGATGCCCAAGAAATCAATCCCTAAGAGATAAGGCCTTGAAACATTCATGCCTTCATCCCCGCCCGTGATGTAATAGAACTTTAATAGGAAGGAATAAAACAACATGTTAAAAGCGAGCGTCAGCATACCAAAATAGACCCTCGTATATCGAATGCAAATGGCACCAACCAAGGCAGCCAATGCTCCGGAGATGATGACGGTTATGAGGAGGATGGCTTCCATATGAAAAATTGAAAATTTGTTCATCAAGAATGCAAGAGTATATGCACCCACTGCGAAAAACAGGGCATGACCGAACGAGAGAAGACCAGTATAGCCAAAAAGAAGATTCCAGCCAAGCACTGCTACGCCATATCCAAAGAAGGTTAACATAAGGTAAGAAGCATATTGAAACCCAAAACGAGGTAAAACTAAGATGAAAAGCACTATGGCCATAAAGCTCAACATGCTGCTTTTCTTGATGTTGACGATAGTATTTTTCCACTCTGAAGCTTTTGATGCTGGTTGATCGGATTTCACGTTCCGGTTCCTCCAAAGATTCCCTCAGGTTTGTAGACAAGTACTCCAATTACAATAAGATAAATAATGAGCAATTCTAATTCCGGGTAAGTGGCCACTGAAATGGACCTTAAAACTCCTACAATCATAGCTCCAAAAAAGGCCCCTTTCATACTCCCCAATCCGCCGATTACCACAACAGCGAAAGCCAGGACAATGAGGTCTACTCCCATCTCAGTTATCGCCGCTGTCGCAGGAATAACCAAAGCTCCTCCCAACGTTCCAAGCACAGTCCCCAATGTAAAAACTTTAACATTAACCATCTTCATGTTAACACCAAGAGCTTCGCTCACCTCACGGTTATCGGCCGTTGCTCTGATAATCCGTCCGAATTTTGTTCTTGCAAGCATATATCCGATGAGGCCAGCAAAGATAAGACTGCTTAAAATGACTATTAAATTGTAAACAGGAAAGGTGACTCCAAGGATGTCGATCTGGCCATAAGCCTGATAGACCTTTGTGATCAATTGTGGGGAAGTGCCCCAAACAAATTTGATAACGTCTTCGAACATCAGGACGATAGCAAAAGTCAGAAGAAGTTGGAAATGATCATCGCGGCCGTAGATGAATTTCAAGAGGCCTCTCTCGATTATGGGCCCTATGAAAAAAAGAGAGAAGCCTGCCAAAAGCAGTGGGATCAAAGACAAAATAGGAGGGAGCCCTAGGCTTTGAGCTGCTACGATAAAGGAAACTCCTGTGTATGCCCCCAATGCGTAAAAACTACCGCATGCCAAGTTAAAGATCTTTTGCACGCCAAAAACGAGCTGAAGACCAGCAGACACTAAGAAGAGGATTGAAGCGTAAAAGATGCCACTGATTAGAATATTTAAAATATCTGGAATCATTTAATACCTCATTTCTGGATCCTAAAAACCATCGTAAGGGGTTGATGGTTACGTGTCGAAAGACATTCTCCACCAACCCCTCGTTCGTGTATACTTTAGGTCTTCTTCCAGCTTTTTATCCAATCATGTAACTTCATACCCGTGGGCTTTTGGGTCATATGAGGTGGAAAGATTTCAACCCTCTCAATAGTCACAAAATCAAACGGATTCTTATGTGTACTGAGCCCCACGTAGCAATCGGGGATCGCCCTGTTGTCTTCGCTGAATCCTCTATAACCAGAAATGGATGGCACTTGGATACCTGGTAACGTTAGTGCAATCTCTTCTTTTGTCGGCCACCTCCCTAAAACTGCGTACAACTTTTCAATCGCGGCCTTATAAGCCTCGAGTGTAAAATAAGCGTTATCGCACTCAGCACCCGGATATTCTTTGTATTTCTCTAAATGCCTTTTAACAAACCACTTGCCGAGTGGCCACGTATCGAGGGCCTGAAAATAGTAACAATTGAAGCCCATGACTATTCCTGGTGGAGTGAACTCCTTTTTTAGAGTGAAGTATGACATGCCAGCCGCTATAAAATTGCCTTTCATCTTTTGAAAGAGGCCAGCGCCAGCTGCCTGCTTAAAGAATATCGCATTGTCGCCGCCCCAAAAACTGCACATGAGGAGATCAGGATTTGCTTTCTTAATCGCAGCAATGTGCGATGTGAACTCCGTTTCCCCTAGTTTGGGCCACAGATCCAAGACGAATCTAACATTGGGTAGGTATTCTTTAAGAGCAGCTACGTATGTCTCCCAGCAGTCCCTACCATAAGAGTAGTCGTTATTGATACCCGCGACCGTTTTTATATTCGGGTAATGTTTGGCTGTCATGAGCACGCCGGCGATTGCATCCCATTCGTTATCTGGGGCTCTGAAAACATACTTGGGCTTGAGCATAGTTTCTTCGACCCCCTTCTGAGTGGTTGCATCCCATGCAAGCCACAATTGACCTAACTCCTCAGCTACAGGGCCCACGGCTAATCCGTTACCTGTTGAGATAAGGCCAACGACGACATCCACTTTGTTCTGCAGGGTCAGTTTCCTAAATTTTTCCACCGTCTCCCTTGGTACGGTTTCCTCCTCCTGGTAAAATTCAACTTTTCGGCCCAAGATTCCACCCGCCGCATTTGTCTTTTCCAGCCAAATTTCTGCTCCACGCAAACCCGGAACACCAAGTAATGCACCAGTCCCTTGAAGAAGTGTAATTACTCCAATCTTTACTGGCTCTGAGGGCACCCCTTTCGGTGTTTTAGCTTGTGCTCCCGCCTTGCTGCGACTTGCAAGAATGGCACCTGCACCCAGAGCTGCCCCTCCTACAAGCTTTACAAAGTCACGCCTCGTCTTTTCCATAGTCTCCCTCCTTTAAGAATGATTTTGAAAATTTTTAATAGAAAATCCTTTTTCAATTAAAAACTTTGACACAAGAAAACCTAACACAGGTCTATTAGTTCCTTGTATCCTCCAATTAACCTCGTTAGCTGAATAAAATGCTCAGCGTTGAGGAAAACCTCGTTCAGTTCTGTCATTTGGTCAACCGTCCAGCCGGTTTTCAAGAGATGCGAAAGATATTGAAAGGAGACTTTGGCGCCGTCTCCAACATGATGAAAGCCCAGGTATCTCCTTGAATCCGCATCAATAATCGCCTTCAGCATACCGTTAATATTTCTCCCGTAATAAAGAAGATTCAGTGTGTGCATTCGCCCACAGACCGGCAAAGCATTCCCAGGGTAGCCCCGGGTAAATTTTTCTGGCCTTACATTCTTCGGCCTTTCTCCAACCGGTAGCTTAATTACAACCACATTTTTGTACTGCCTTCTCGCCTCCTCTTCCGTTAACCCAACGTACGTTGCTTCGAGCGGGGGAATATAGATATGTTCAGGGATAAACGTGTAATCTATCTTTGATTCTATTCCGAAAATATTTTTTGCCGCTACCATCCCTCTCTTTCGAGCAATGGCCATGAAGTAAGGGGGACCTGCAGCGTCTCCAACCGCATAGATTCCTGGCACACTCGTCTCCATCTTTTCATTAACAATGATCTCGTTACTGTCTCCTATCTTTACTCCCAGCGGTTTGGCGATCTCAGAATTAGGAATAAGACCGATCGAAAGCATAACGGCATCACACGGGAAGACCTTCTTTCGCCCATTCACCTCTGCGATGACAGATTCTACCTTGCCCTTCCCTTTGATCTCCTTAACCTCTACACCCTCGTTAATTTTCACTTTGCGCAAGGCCAGATTCCTAAATATGAATTCCCTTACATCTTTGTCCCACTTGGGAAGGCACGTATATTTCTCCAAAACCGTTACATCAATATTGAACGGGGCAAACATTGCGGCCTTACCTATCCCAATCTTACCTCCACCGATCACGACTAGTCTTTTTGGATCTTTTCGCATCTCCGGATGATCGACATAGGTCATTACACCCTGTAAATCCGTACCTGGGATGTTCGGGATTATCGACCGAGAACCTGTGCCAATCACAAGTGCTTTTCCATCATATTTTTTCCCGTCTACCTCCACGGTATTCTTATCGATGATCTTTCCTTCTCCCCATACAACTTCAACATTGAGCTGTTTTGTTGTTTGATAATTCATGATCTCAGAGAATGCCTTTTGCCCTACATCACGGTAGGTCTTGAGCGCTTTCGCCATGGAGATACCCTTTAAATTAAATTTTGGGTACCAGGACTTTCCGGAATATAACCGCAATAAATCGGCCATGGAAGCCTGATCGGCAACAAAGTTCTCGAAAGCGCATCTGCTTTGGTGTCACTGACCACCCAAATGGCACATTTCAATAATAAGAGGCCTACCGCCTAAGGCCTTATGAAACGCAGCACCAAATCTACCGCCTGCACCACCGCCCAACCAAATCGCATCGTACTCCATAACGCCTCCTGTAAATTAAGAATTTTTCACAGAACTTCTCTTACAGAATATTGTTCCTATAACCAAGTTGCCGAGAGACGAATAACGCTTTCTGTTTCAAGTAATCGGCGAAGCCAAATAATTTTTCGGCGCTAGTCCGATTCTTTTCATCCATCAAATTGATTGCAGCAACAACTTCACCACTAGCATTTCTTATGGGGGCAGCCATACAATTCAGATCCTCATGTGTTTCTCCCTCATCGGTGGAATAGCCCCTTTCTATAATAAGTTTTAAATGTTTCTTTATAAGCTTTTTATCAGTCAGGGTGGCGTTGGTAAATTTTATCAGATTTGTCGATTTTAACACCCTATCTTGGTCTTTTTCGGGTAAGTGGGCCAATAAAGCCTTTCCAATAGAGGAACTATGAATCGGTATATTCAATCCTAACCGATGAGTCAGCAAGTCAATATTTAGATTTTGAATTCGATCCACTACGACAACCTTATCGTTCTTAAGCATACCCCAGCTTGTCGTTAAGTTAAGTTCTTTGAAGATTTCTTCTAAATGTGGACGTAATACTTTCCTTAAGGGAAAGTTAAAAACATATGCCATCCCTAATTCGAAAAATTGTACTCCCAGACGGTATTTCCCATTCTCCAAGTTCTTTTCAAAAAATCCCTCGTTCTCTAATGTTCTAATCATCCGCGATATTTTACTCGGTAACATCCCAACTGCCTTCGAAATCTCACTTACTCCCTTTTCCTCCACCTGATACGAATTGAAAAGGGAGATGATCTTGCATAAGTCTCTGAGAGTTTTGTATCCTTGGCTTGTCTGAATACTTTTGGTTTTCAATGTCACCTCAAGAATCTATGTTTGCAAATATTGCAAATGCCGTGCAAAATTTGATTCAGATTTGCACATTCTGAAAATTTTGTCAAGAAAAAAAATACAGATTGCTGGTGGCTCTCTGGGTGCAAGCTAAAGTGTGGCCACCACAACCAGAAATGATCCAAATTAACGTAAGCTAATCCAATTTTGTTTTGTAAGTTGTTGATATCTAACCAATTGAAAAAATGGGAAATTTCCTGAGGGGTGGTTATGACTTAAAATCCTCGGTGGGGCTTCAACCTATTCTTTTTATCTTCCCGAAAAAGTGTCGCATTTTCCACTTTGTCTTATCAAGGGCTTACGTGCTCCTGTTCAGCGGACATTTTTTTTAAACCACTGAAACTTCAAAAGTTGGCTTAGGATTCTGTTTTTATCCGGAGGTTGGGGTCATTTTTCTCAAAGAGGTACATCTTATCGAGATCTATGGTAAGCTCGATCTCCTTATGAATCCGTACAGACGTCTGCGCATCCACCACTGCCACAAAACTGTGCTTTCCCGAAGTCACGTTCAGGTGGATTTCTGACCCTAATGGTTCGATCACATCCACCACCGCTTTAATGACGTTTTCTCTGAGCCTCTCCGGCGCATACTGCAGATCATAGATGTCGTTAGGCCGCATTCCAAAAATCACTTCGGATCCTGCCATCGATTTATAAGACGAAGCCTTTTTCTTCGGTATAGGCAATTGAAACGTGTCGGCATCAATAAACAGACGACCTTCTTTCCATACCAACCGACAAGGAAAAAGGTTAATCACCGGACTCCCTATGAATCCCCCCACAAACATATTCACCGGATAGTTATAAACCTCCAAGGGAGCCCCGATCTGTTGAATCAACCCGTCCTTCATTATCACTATCTTCGTCCCCATGGTCATGGCTTCAACCTGATCATGGGTCACATAGATGATTGTCGTCTGAAGCCGATCGTGCAGCTTGGAGAGTTCTGCCCGCATCTGCACCCTTAGCTTTGCATCCAGATTCGATAAGGGCTCATCAAAGAGAAATACGGCTGGTTTCCGGACGATGGCCCTTCCCACTGCGACTCTCTGACGTTGTCCTCCTGAAAGCTGCCTCGGCTTTCGGTCCAGTAGATTCTGAATCCCCAAGATCTCGGAGGCCCATTTCACCCTCTGATCAATCTCATCCTTTGGAAACTTCCTTAGCTTCAGGCCGAAGGCCATGTTCTTATACACCGACATGTGGGGATAGAGAGCATATTCCTGGAAGACCATGGCGATGTCGCGGTCCTTGGGAGGCAGGTCATTGACTGCACGGTCTCCGATGTAGATCACCCCTTGGGTGGGCTCCTCTAGCCCTGCGATCATCCGGAGGGCTGTCGACTTACCGCACCCCGAGGGCCCCACCAGGATGGCAAACTCCTTGTCCTCCACCGTCAGTTCAAAATTCTTGACCGCCTCCACAGCGCCAAACATCTTTGAGATATTCTCCAGAACAACTTTAGCCATCCATCAGCCTCCACTATCCCTTGATTTCGATACCACCCCATGCCTAATCCCAACAGTATCACTTTTTCTGTTAAACAGGCCCTTTTCAGTAGATGCCCCCGTGCCCCTTGATTCAGATAACAGCTATCCCTTTACCCCTCCAGCACCCCAGCCCTGGATTAAGTATCTCTGCACAGCCACGAAGAAAATAACAGCTGGGATAGTAACCATCACCCCTGCAGCCATGATCAACCCCCAGTCCACAACAGCAGTGTGGAAAAAATCGTTGATACCAACAGGCAGGGTTTTGAGATAGTCAACAGAAATGAGGACGCTCGCGAAGAGAAAGTCATTCCAGGCGACAATAAAAGTAAAAATCGATGTGGCAATGATTCCCGGTAAGGCCAAGGGAATTACGATATAAAACAGGCCTTGCCTGCGCGTAGCCCCGTCTATCCAGGCTGCTTGTTCTAGCTCGATGGGAAGGCCTTGAAAAAAGGCCCTCAAGATCCAGACTGCATAAGGCAAGGAGAAGGAGATGTAAGAAAGGCTAACTCCCAGCCTTGAATTGGTCATACCCGCAGAATGGGCAAAAATGAAAAGGGGAACAATGAGAATAATGGGCGGAAACATATAGGCCAATAAGAGGAGCTTTGCCACTTTCTCCCTACCCCGGTACTGATATCGGGTGAGGCTGTAAGCTGCGATGGTTCCGAGGATGATCACGATAAAGGTGGCCAGACCACTCGTGACAACCGAGTTCACGAAGTACGTCCAGAAGTTGGTCTCTTTGAACAGCTTTGAATAGGCGTTGAAGCTTAATGTATGGGGTACCCAGGTGGGGGGGTAGGCAAAGAGTTCCGGACTCGACTTTATCGAAGAGACTGCCATCCAATACAAAGGAAAGACACAATAGAGAAAGAGACCCAGACGAAGGGTCCACTTTCCCATGTTCTTGCTCCAGAGCCGCAAAGAGCCCCTCTCCTTAGACTTCACCAGCTGCCGAGATAATGTTAAAGGATCCGAGACCCTGTCTCTCATGTCTCTATTCTACCTCTCCTTTTGGAAAGGCGGCAAAATAGACCGTCACCCCAACCAGAGTCAGCACAAAAACGATGTTACTTAATGCCGCGCCCATACCTGCCTGATTGAAGGTGAACGCCCATTGGTAAGTATAAACAGGCAACGTCCTAATGCCTTCACCAGAGCCTGCCCCGAAACCAAGAAGCCAGGGCACATCAAATTTAGTAAACATCCAGATCCCCCGTAGAAGAACCACGATGAGAAGAACATTCCGAAGTTCTGGTAGCGTGATGTGAATGAACTGTTGGATTCCAGAAGCTCCGTCCACCTTAGCTGCTTCATAAAGCCTTGGGGAAATGGTTTGAAGTCTAGCGAGGACATTGACACAGACGAAAGGGAAAAACGTCCAGATGCTCAAAAAGATGAGGACATACATAATCGTATCCACACTCAGCCACGCATCAGGCATCCCGGGGATATGGAGGATGTTCAGGACATAGGGAATCACTCCGTACATATCATTCATTAACCAGCGCCACGTGAAAATCGCAATGATCGTTGGAACCATGTAAGGAAAGAGCGCGATGCCTCGAAGAAAGTCCCGTCCCCGGAATTCGCTATGAAGGATCAGGGCGCCGGAAATCCCGAAAATGATCTGTAACGCTGTGCTGGCCACCGTGTAAATCCCAGCTAAGTAGAAACTGTTCCAGAACCTCGGGTCTTTTAGTAAGAAGAGGTAATTCTTCAGCCCAACCCACGACATCGTGCGCATAAATGAATGTTTCTCATAGAAACCGAGCCAAACGTTGTAAAAAACCGGAAAGAGAATGAAAGAGAGAACCAATGCCACTGAAGGGAGGAGGAGCAATACACCGATTATGGCCTGCCGAGGGTTGCGGTGTTTCTCCTTCAAACCGCTGGGATAGTTGTTGTGATTTTCCACCATGCCGTCAATTTGGGCGAGGAAGAACCGGTGGAGAGCACCCTCCCCACCGGCAGTCATAACGTGTCATGCCTTCTTCCATTTCTCAATGATGTCCCGTGTGATGCGCATATTGGCCTCTTTTGCCGCCTTCTTGGGATCTTCACCTTTTGTCACAACAGCCATAATCATGTCGGCCATTATGGGTGAGGTGCCAACGTCACCGATCCAAGGAATCATCCGATCCTTTGGGTCGCACATCAACAAGGGGTAGCTCCGTCCGCTCTCAATGGTTGCGATACTGTAGTCCAGCCAAGGTTTCCACCGTTTTCGGTCAGGATGGCCCAAATATTCGGGATCTTTGAAGTCATCCTTAAAGATGGAGTTGAGATGTACAGGCACAGAGTTACAATATTTCCAGTAGTTCTCTTTTTTGTAGAAGAATTTCAAAAATTCCTTGGCTGCATCTTTCTCCTCCTTTGGGGCATCGGAAAAGACCATCCAATTCTCATTGTCAAACTGAGTCAATGGCGCCTTGCCCATCGGCCCTATCGTCCTTGGCCAGATTTGAAAGATTTCCGGGTTCCTTTTGTCCGGCGGTGCATACTGGTCAATATATCCTGCAGCCCGCATCCAGGCGCTGAAGACTTGAGCAACCCTTCCAGTAGCAAAGGCAGAGAGGAGTTCTAAGTAGTCGTGAGAGGACCAAGCCGGCGGGAGAAAGGGTTTTACCTTTCGCCACAATTCCAGGGCACCCAATGCCTGCGGAGAATCCAAAACAGGGTTGCCTTTGTCATCGAAGAGTCGGCCTCCATTGGCCCCTATCCAGAGTGCCAAGTATTGATTCATCCAATGTGGGACTCCAGAAAGGGATAACCCGTAGTAACGGGGAGGTTTGTTAAGCTTCGGCATATCCCTGAGCCAATCATCCCATGTCTTCCAGCCCAAAGGATTGATCCCTGCTTCCTTTGCATAATCCCCACGCCCACCCAAATAATCTGCGCCCCAGGAATGGGTGAGCCCATAATAACGCCCCTTATACTCGGACCACCTCAACACATGTGGAAAGATACGATCCTTACCGATCGCATTGATCATGTCATCGATGGGTTCAATTATCCCTTTCTGCTGGAAAGAGGTCACGGTGTAAGTCTGCCCATGGGAAGCAGCGGGAGGTGTCCTAGCAGCTAAGGCGGTCTGGAGTTTACGCTCCATATCGGCCCACCCCATCCCCTCTGAGATGACTTCAATGTTAGGATGGAGGCGGTGGAAATCTGCTGTTATCTCTTTCATAGCCGCTCGCGTGGTAGGAGTTGGCTCTGTATCCCACATGTTGATTGTGATTTTTTTCTGCCCTCGCGCCAGTTTGGGTACGAGAGGAAGACTTGCCGCGCCAACGGTTAGACCTCCCAGGGCCTTAAGAAAACAACGTCGATCAATACTACCTTCCTTACGCTCCTTTACAAGTAGCCTCATTCCTTTTCCGTAAATGCTCTCTGTTTTCATGCTCTCCTCCTTTCTTGTAAAACCTCTTCGGTAAGTGTCCATTTGCTCCAAAAAAACCAATGCCTGAGAATTTCCAAAACCCTTCTACGATCCCCTCCACAATCTTCGCCAACGAAGCCTTCTTGGCCTCAATGTCCAAGACTCCCAGATGGACGGCGCTATCCGTGGCCTGCAAGTGGCCAAACTTCATCACTATCTTGCGCGCTGGTTGCGCCTGGGCTCCGGGACGACAACCCCCATACAGAAGGCAACAGTGAGAAGCACGGTGATCTTCCAATGTGGTTTCATAGCTAACCTCCTCTCTCCATGGGTGCACGACGCGGATGTGATTGTCTAAAATCGATCACTCCAGAAAGAAAACTTCTGTCATCGATTGAGGAATGACAAAAGGATAAATTTAAAATTGGAACCTGTTTTTTTGGGGGGGTGAATATACGAAAAAAGGGGTTGTACGTCAAGCCCAAAAGGCCGCCTGTGTACATGCGTCATTCTAGCTGAGTGATGTTGATAACTAATAAGAAATAGTCAGAAGAACTTACTTCGGAACGGACTGATGATACAAAGACAGGGGTAGTCTGTCAAGGAAAAACAAGCACAAACAAGCACAAGATATCGGAGCGCCCTCCTCATGAGTCCGAACGTCAGCCCAGCACCAGGCTTGGGAATCTAAGTTGAGGTCAATCCAGAAAGGGATTTCGCCCGAACTCTAAACTAAATATACCGGTTAAGATTGTATCCTGAGTGAAGCGAGGCGGAATTCCGGATACAATTAAGATGAGCGAAGCCGCGGGCCAAAAGCTATGGGGATTCAATTGAACAGGGAGGTTGATTCCGCGAGTTCTATTTATTGAGGATGAATGAGTTTCTTCCCACTCAAATTACCTTGCCTCCCGAAACTCTTCTTCGACTTTCTCTATCAAAAACATCTTTAACAAGGACTGATAAGGGATATCCCGTTTATTCGCTAAGACCTTGAGATGTTCAATGAGGGATTCCGGAAGCCTGATGGAGATTGTCCTGGTCGAGGGCCTCAGATTGGGGAATAAAGCCCTTTTTGTTTTTGAATAATTAATATAGTCCGCGGAGTCGTGGGTCGACCAGAATTCAAGCTCTTCCTTCTCACTCTTGAATCTTGGAACTTTTTTCAATTTGTTCACGATAAATTCTCCTTTCTCTCCTGCTCATGTTTCTCGCGGATATCACCCTTATCTTGTTTCGCCTGATTGTGAAAACAATAAAAAGGTGACGTCCGTCGTTCGTACTCCCCAAAACATAATAACGAGATTCATATTTCGAATGGATTTCATCCTCCTGAACCCATAAGGGTTGATTAAAAAATACCTCTTCGCACCCAAGATAGCTCACCCTATGTTTCTCCCAGTTTTTCTCGATATTACTCTGGTCCCATTCAAACCCTTCAACCTGAAAAAGAATATCCATCCCGACCTCACTATGTATATTACCAATATATACAATTAGCGCCCCTTGTCAATCGCTAATCTTTCTGATCAGAGTCATTGGGCCATTCATTGGTTATTAATTAAAGGCTGGAGCTCAAAGCCGAAAGTTCAAAGCACTCATTGGCCATTGAGCCTGGTTTATTGAGCAACTAAAAGCCGTAAAGATACCTATCTGGCTTCAGCAGTTTCAGCATTCCCCGGGGAGGAAAAATTTTTGCTTCTCCGATCCTGCACGCCTTTTTTAAGTGTGGATCACCGGACACGATATATTCGGCGTGAAGCGAAATGGCGCAGGCGATAAATTTATTATCTTCAGGGTCATCCTCTATCCAATTCTGCTCCTTTGGAGCATCTACGAAAAGGGTATTCAGACCTTTCTCAAAAGAAGCGATGAGCCTTCTAAAAAGGTCTTCCCGGTCAAATTGAAAGCGGCCCAAGACATCAAAATATTCTTTAAGGATAGGCCTGGAAACGCACAGAATAAGTTTTCCCGAAAACCAATAGTCAACGATTCGTCGCGGATTACCTCCAAAAAAAGATGAAACGAAGACGTTTGTATCAATAACGACCTTCATCGACCTGTACGGACCTCTTTAATCATCTTTCTCACATCCGATGCCTTATACCCCTTCTTTTTCAGCGATTGCCCGATCTCATCCCATAGACTTCTCATGGCGGCCCCCATATCGTGCTCCTTTACATACTCTTCCATGAGTTCCCGGACCTTCTCATTAACGGACTTTTGTTCTGTTCTGCTTAATCGTTGGAATTTATCCTTTAGTTCCTTATCCACCCTGATCAAGACCTGTGAGACCATTTGCGAACCTCCAAATGATATATTTTATATCAATGATATCATATGTCCTTTGATTTAGCAAGGCAGAGGGGCAATGGCGTCATTAAGTAATTCATTAGTTACCGAGTTATTAGGTCATTGGTTATTGAAGGGGGGTCAACTCTTGGCTGCAATTCCCATGGAGAGGGCGACCAGTTCGCTGAGATCCGTCATTTTGAGCTTTGATTTTAAAGCGGTGATCCCTATCTGCAATCCCTGATAGCAAAAAGGACAAGTGGTGACCAATCGTTCTGCACCCGTCTTCTCGGCGTCTTTCACTCTCTCCTGGGCCATTCGGTTCTGGATGTCCGAGAAGCCTGCTTTAAATCCACCCCCTGCTCCGCAGCAACGGGAAAATTCGCGAATCCGGTCCATCTCCACAAATTCCAAACCTGGTATGGCCTTGAGAATCTCCCTGGGGGTATCGTAAACATTGCTATGTCTTCCTAAATGACAGGGGTCATGATAGGTCACCTTGGAGAGGATCTCCTGTTTCAGTTCTATCTTTTTCTCCTTGATCAATCTCAAAAGGAGTTGGGAGATGTGCAAGACCTCCATATTCAGTTTACCCATCTTCTTATAGTCCACACTGATGGTCCGATAACAACCTGCACAGGCTGTGATCAGCATTTTTACATTCAGGGAATTGAACAGCCTGATATTATACTCCGCCAGTCTCTCAAACTCGTAGTCTCCGATCCGGAGAAAAGGGCTTCCACAGCATTTCTCTTCCGTCCCCAAAATTCCGAATTTAATGCCAAGGGCATCGAGGATGTTCACGGTGTTGATCCCTACTTCCTTGACATTAATATCGTAAGAAGCCGTACATCCTGCATAATAAAGGACGTCGATAGAATCAGCACTCTTGATCTGCTTCTCTTCCATCAATTTGCTCGCCTGCTCTTCTATCTTCTCGGCTCGCTCAGCCCCTTTGGTTTCAGGCGCGTGATTCAGATCTTTTTCTTTCTCGTCCATGCCTTTAAACTCTCAAACACCCCTCACCCCCTCCCTCTCCCCAGAGGGGAGAGGGGAAAAAGAGGCTAGAATCGTTTCTTGATGGGTTGATTCGGAGGTGCCAATCCCTGAGGAGGCTTAATCGTTTTAGGTACCTCCTTGATCCTTCCTTCTTTTTTCGCCACCTTCGTCCATCTGGCCCGATTGCTCCTGGGCTGCTGCCAGGGATCATCATAAGCGCGGGAACTCAGAATCAGAGCCTTATGATTTTCAAGAGGGCCATATTCTGCGTCCACCAGGGATCTCCTGACCCTCTCCCACAATTCAACGGTCTCAATGTGGGCCGGACAGACCATGTGGCACTGTCTGCATGTGGTACAGGCGTAAATATCGTTAATGAAATGTTCGATATCTTCTTTCGTGACGATGGGGGTTTTGAAAAGCCGGTTAAAAAAATTATCCTTTTTGCCGAACAGTATCCTTCTCAGGCCGTATTGAGCCGTGAGTATTTTTTTGAGCTTCCTGATCTTGGCAGGAGGTGAGATCGATAACGTGAGCTCAGGAGCCACTTCAATCACCGGGCACCACTTAATGCATTCCCCGCAATTGGTGCAGGCGTCCAGTTCAAGGATTCGGATCCGGTCGAAGTTGTTGATCCTGATCTCTCTCACTTCTTCCTTGGTCTCTTTTACTTCTTCTTTGACTTCTTTCACTTCTTCTTTAATCTCTTGCGCTTCTTCCACTTCTCTTGACTCCTTCACGAATCATCCCTGCGGATCGGAAGAGGAGGCCAGAATCGTGACCGGGCAGGCCATAAAATGGATGAATTTACTAAAAGGGATATAGGCTAAGAATATAAAAACGATCGTCGCATGAACGATCCAGGTATAAAAATGGACATCGGTCCACGCTAAAGGAATCTGCCGGAACAGGCCTGCCATGGCCAACCCTACGAAGGAGAAATAAGAGTTGAAGGATACAGGCAAAACAGCCAATCGAAAGGCCTCGAGGAGAAATCCCGTGAGGACGATAAAGAATAAAAGCAAAACTGCCAAGATATCTTCCCTCTCGGTGATCATATTCGGACGTTTGATTGACCTTCGGATAAAGGAGGCGATCGTCCCAATCAAGATGAGGAGTCCCAGGAGATCCATCAGAAAATCCAAGATCAAACCTCCAACCCCCGTAGTAAAAAAATCTATTTTGAAAATAAGTCGGGTAAAGACGAAGACCAGAAATACGAAAAAGAGTGCTATGAATCCAAGAGATTCGGATAAATAGATGAACCACCTCAATCGACTCTCTTTAAATAACTTTTTCTGGAGGATGGCTTCAAAAAATAGAAAATGGGCCATTCTCTTCTGATCTACCTCTTCTCTCGGAAGGATCTTTCCATGGCCCATACTCCAGACATAGACCTTCCCAAGGACTCCGCCGGAGAAGACGAGAAGGAAAAGGCTGAAGGCCCACCAGTGATAATGCCATTTCGTAGCGGTCTCTGCTCTGAAGAAGTCTTTGTTCGGGTAGTACTTATCGACATGGCATTCCACACAATCCTTCTTTGTCTGTTTCACATAGGGTTCGCTGGCATTGGCCCGGGCATGGAATATCACAAAAAGAGCTACCACTAAGAGGACAGCCAATGACAACAACCTCATCATTTTACTCCGCATCCTATCTCCTTTATCGGATCGCCGGGGAGATCATCCTCTTCCCATCCTCAATAAAGACCAGTCTCGGTCTCGGAGAGACTTGGCAGAAAGGATCCTTGGCGCGATGGTAATGACATTCAGCGCAGTAATCCGCTCTCGGAAGGTTGGATGGAGCGACCCCCCGGTCATGAGCGATATTCTTATGGCAGACGATACAGGAAAATTTTCCCCGGCATTTAATCTCCTTCAGATTCCAGGGCCCAAAAACCCTTACGACTTTTCCACTCTCTTCGTTCAACTGTTCAGCGAAGACCTGGACCTTCTTTTTCTTCTCCTCCATGTAGTTCTTATGACACTTGATGCAGTCCCGGTCTAATGCCTTCGCCATATTGGAGAAGTTGCTTGCGGCATAGGCAAATTGGCTGCTCGAATGGCTGCTGTGGCAGAAGGTGCAGGTGATGCTCTGCCTGTGGACCTTATTCTCTTTCCACAGCGTGTACGACCCTGAATGACAAGTCTTGCACTCAGAAGGGTTGTTGGTTGAGTAACCGATCAGGATGAATGCGAGATTGATACAGAGAAATATCCCTGCCATCAAGATGCCGATCAACCATGCTTTTTGTGATAAAGTCAGTCGGACCATTATCCTTCCACTGCTTTTCTTAGAGATTTCTAAAAAATCCAGAAATCTCTAAAGATTAACAGCCTCATAATAATAAGGACATTGATTTTGTAAAATCCCTCCCCGCCTACCGGCAGGCAGGCTCACCTCCCTTTGCCTGTCTTCAACAGGAAAAGATTACCAAAGGGAGGAATTACCCCTCTTTGGCAAAGAGGGGCAGGGGAGATTTTCTAATGACTATGTTAATCAAGTTTTGAGATCTTTAATAAGAGAGCGAAAATAATTTTATTCAGATCCCTCTCTTTATCTTCACCGCCGTTGGGATGCTGGTTATTCCACCGCTTACCTTATCTTTCTCTTTTTCGATCAACCAGCTCACATGGAAACTCTTGCCATTCCCCCACCAGATCAAAGAGGTATCCGTATCCGGGCTTTTAAATTTTTTCCCTTTTGCCACATTTCCCCAGGCCCAATGGCCGAGATCCCTTCCAATGGCGACAACCTCTGGATGAACAGATTGCGTCAGATGAACCCGAACCCTCACCTTCACGCCCTTCGATTCAATCTCGACCTTATCTCCTTCTGCGATCCCAAGCTTTTCAGCAGTCTTTTGGTTTATCCAGAGTGGGTTCTCGTGAAACATCTCTGAAAGCCACTTTGAGTTCGGGTTGGAAGGCGAGGCGACATTTTTGCTAAAGGTCGTCAGGAACAACTCCCCGTTACTTAAATTTATCTTTTTATCCTTCCCTGCATAGACCGGAAAGGGTGCCTGACCTTCCTTTTTCAGCTTCGAAGAATAAAGTTCCATCTTTCTGGACGGAGTCTTGAAACCTGAAGATCGATACGCCTCATAGGATGGACTTAAGTTCGGACTCATCCAAAAACCATCTTTTTCTAAGCGCGACATTACATCGGTTTCTTCAATACCTTTTACCTTCTTAAGTTGATCCCTGATATAAGCTTTTTCATCAAGTTGAATGTCCTTCTCCAGCCTCTTTGCAATCATACCAAGAAGATGAGAGAAGGATACCGCCTCACCCCTTGATTTCATCAGAGGTTGGCAGAGGCTGATGTAAGGAACCCTATCCAGAGCTTGTCTTGAATCCAATCCCCACCTCTCGAATTGCGTGGCAACAGGAAGAACCATATCGGCCAAGAGCGAGGTCTCTGTCAGATGGGTATCCGCCGCTACATAAAAAGGTACCGCCTTTTTATCTTTCAATACCTCTCCAATCCGCTTCCCAGAAGGGTCAGCATAAACAGGATTTGAGAGGTAAGTCAGGTAGAAGCCCACGGTTCTTTTCTCTTCATCGATCAGAGAGTCAACCCCCGTAGAAACGGAAGAGATTTCCGATTCTTCAAGACGGAACCTCTTCGGGATGGAGTATCCTCCTTTTTGATCGATGTTCCCCACCAGTGCATTGAGCAGGAGAATTGCCATCTGATGATAGGTCCCGGAACGTTGATGAATCAGTCCGCTCCCGCAAAAGGCCACCGATGGCCTGTAGGTAGCAAAGTCATTGGCGATCCTGATAATTTCTTTAGCAGGGATGCCGCTCTCCTTTTCAGCCATCTGGGGAGTATAAGGAGCCAAATAGGAAGGAATTTGATCGGGTGAGAGATTGGTCCACCTTGTCAAGAAGGTTTTATCTTGAAGGCCACGGTCTAATATCTGCTTACAGATGGCTAAGATGACGGCCATGTCCGTTCCGGGCCTGACAGGGTACCACTCATCACTTCTGCCCGCCGTATTGGAAAGCCTGACGTCAAACGTGATGAGTCTGGCATGATGATTGATCCTTGCTGAAATGAGCCTCTGGACAAAAGGAATGTAACTCTCATGATTCTCATAGGGATTGGAGCCGAAGTTCAGGATGGTTTGGCTATGAGCCACATCCGCCACACCCGCTTCTTCTCCCCATACCAGTTCATGACCCATCTGCCTGTTCAGATCCCGCAAGTAAAGATCGTCGATCAGCGCAAGCGGGCCGATTTTTTTGAGAAGGTTTTTCGCCGGCGTAACGCCGTCATCCACCCCAATCTGGACGACAAACCTCTGCGCTTGTCCTTTCGATCTTAACTCACCGAGCTTCGACGAGATTTCACGAATGGCCTCCTTCCAGGATATCCTTTCCCATTGGTTCTCACCTCTTTCTTTCTTTCTCTTCAAGGGGTAAAGAATTCTTTCCGGATCGTAGGCAAGATTAACCCCGGCAATGGCCTTGGCACAGATCCCCCCTTTATTGTTGGGATGTCGAGGATTCCCTGCGACGCCGATGAGTTCATCATCGACCGCCATTCCAAGCAATCCACAACCAGCCTGACACTGAAGACAGACAGAGGGAATGAGTGTAAAGGGTCGGATGGCCTGCTGGAAGGAATAGAGGCCTCCATCTTTTTCAAAGGCATGGAGCAATCGATCAAATTGTGTTCCGATGGCAAGACCAGCGGCCCCGAGGATGCCTGCTCTCAAAAAGACTCGTCGTGTATATTCAGCCATTCTCTATCCCTAAATCAGAGGGAAAAACTCTCCCGCAAAAACCACGATCAGTCTCATAAAAAGGATGCCGAACATAACCAAAAAAGAGGCAAATACCACTCGATTGGTGGTCCTCAGTTTCGTTGAAAAGATTAAAATGGCAGGCACGACCTTGCCCAGCCCGTTCTCGATGCCCAGAAACGGGATGGCGAACTTTCCCGTCAAGAGAAGCCAACCGACCTTGATGGCATCCTCACTGCCGGCCAGCAGGATGAGGACGTCACTCAATACAAGGAAAAGATCGAGGAGAAGAAACCCCCCCATCAATTTTGCAAGGCCGAAGATCAGTTCCTCATTCACTTTTCCTTCCCTTGAGAAAAACTTATCTTTGATATAGACGACAAAGATCACCAGGGCAACTCCGGAAACAATGGCTGAGACGAGAAACAGGATCGGCATCAGGGCCGTATTCCAGAGATGTCTGGCTTTGGCAAAACCAAGAATAAATCCACAGTATCCATGAACCGCGACGGCCAGCGGGATGCCGATCGTTCCGAAGAGCTTCGTCATCCTGGCATTATTCTTAAAGATGAAATACCCGTAGATGATACAGTTGATGGGATAAAGGGTGAGTAAAAAAGAACCCCAGGAAATAGGGGAAGTGAAGTTAATATTGTAAAAGAGCCTCCAGGCCCGAAAGGGTCTTCCGACATGGATGAGCAATGCCATCGGCGCAAGAATGAGGACAACCGTGGCCAGAATGACGGCAATTCTCCCGATGGGCTTAAATTTTGTTTGACCGAATACGTAGGCCAGAGTGGAAACGATAAAGGATCCCGCACTGATTCCGGTCAGGTAGAAGTAGATGGCAATCAAGGCGCCGGCCGCCTCTTGATGATCCACATTGTAGAGAACATCAATCATGAAGCTTACCTTTCTCTTTTCCGGTCGGGGAGACGGAATCCTTGTCCAAACCGATATAATAAATGTTCGGGTGGGTTCCATATTCAGGCTTGATCGTTTGAACTGCATAGGTGCTTTTAAGAATCGCCACTTCTGCCTTCGGATCGAGAAGATTCCCGAACACCCTTGCCCCTGTGGCGCAAGCATCCACACAGGCCGGCTTGAGCCCGGCATCGATCCGGTGCGAGCAGAAGGAACATTTTTGAACAATCTTCTGGATAGGATGCATATACCGGACCGCATAAGGACATGCCATCATACAGTACCCGCATCCAATACAAGTGTGGGGATCGATAATCACAATGCCATCTTTCCGCTTAAACGACGCCTTGGTCGGACAGACAGAGACGCAGCTCGGGTTGTCACAATGATCGCAGAGGATCGGTAGGAAGGATTTCCTCACATTGGGATAAAATCCCTTTTCGATCTCTTTGACCCATGCAGCCCATACACCAAGAGGAACCCTGTTTTCCATCTTGCAGGCCACTTCACAGGTATGGCAACCGATGCACCGGCGAAGGTCTATGACCATGCCATATTTGATCTGATTCACTGATTCCCCCAAGGGTGATGAGATCGGTCTCTTTTTACTCCAAAGTATAACTCGAAAAAATGAGAAGACAATGCTTTCAAATTCAAAAAAAGATTCGCCGCTAGCGGGGTGGCATCGCCTTGCTCATTTATCTTGGACCGAATGGTCTTGATACCTTTTGTGATCTCTTTAGAAACCTCCACGCATCGAAGAAGCGGGGTCCCATCCACCTCCGGATCACGCATGGACTCGAGATCCTTTAGCCTCTTCCAGACCGTGTTAATAAAGACGCTTATCTTTCCCGGCTCATAATATTTATTTCCAATCAACCAATGCGTTGAGAAGTCATCCATGCCCGAAGCCATGATACGTGAATTGCTCAACTCCCTCTTCAAATCTCTTAATAACTCTTTTAGCGCCTCCCCTTTGATCCTTTTTGGAGAATCTTCAGGAAAATCTTTTTGACTTGTAAGGGATCTTCGATTTTCTTCTTTACGGATGATCTCAGTAAGAAAGAGATTGCAGGAAGGATAATGAGGATGCTCGAAATGAGGGCCGAATATATAGAGATGACCTTTTCCCATCGCCTTTTTGGCCACGGCAATATTCCCAATCAACCTCTTCTCGGCCAATTCTTTCTCGACGAGAAATTTCGTCTTTTTTGTAAAGCCTTGATAGACGGCAATGGGCTCGATGTCTACCGAGGGTAACATCGATGGGCCGCCGTAAAGGGGGGCGATCATCTTTTTTTTCCCGTCGGCTTGATAACCATTTATCATTTCCAAAACGACGTCTTCTCTCACCACATGAAAGACAAAGTCACAACCATAAGAACTGCAAGCGTACCGCTCGAACGAAGACCGCTCAAGCGCTGAGAGTCTTCGTGAGATATTGGAGATCTTCACATTGATATAATTAAACTCGTTCAGGAAATCCATGGAAGATCTCAGTGGAAGATAGGCTCCGGCACAGCTCCCGATATAGAGTCCTCCTCCTTCGATAAAACTTCTCAGCTTATTCGAACCCTCTGCCCCAAGGCCCTCTGCAATGGCAAAGGTATCTCCCCCTGACATGAGCAAAACGTTCACGGAATCTAAGGCTTTAGATAGGATATCTCTTTCGTCAACGAAATGGACATTACAAAAACCTGTCCGGTCCAGAATTTCAACGAACCAGAGCCAAGAGTGAGAGGCACCGCTGCCTGTATAGATGCCGATGGAGGGGGAAGAAGGGGAAAGATCACGATTTGAAATGAGGGACATGACTCAATTTTTGAAAGATAAAAGATCTTTTGGAAACTAAGGCCTCGTCTAACGGCAACGATGCCCGTATCGTCATTCGGTTACGTTCTTCGGCTCAGGAAGTTCACGAAACCGTTGGACGTTAAACGAAACGGGCTTCGTAACCCTAAGACCTCAGACCATTTTCCTTCTACGAGGGATGACGAGTCCTTCATAAAAAATCACTTTGAAATATCAACGATCACCTTATCCAATGCTTCTGGAGTCAGTCCCAACCCTGTTCCGATGTTCGCCAGCTCGATCAATTTTTCTTCACTCAGCTCCGGAGCCATGAGGGCAAAGATAGGATGAATTCCAAAAATATAGGCCAAGGCCTGCCTTCTTTGCCACCACGAAGCATCCTGATTTCCACCAAATTTTGCAAAGATCGGTTTGGGTGGAGCCCAGGGGCTAAAGACTCCTTTCCCGGTACTCTCAAGAGTCCCTTTCAACCCAGAAAATGATTTCTTAATCTCATCGGGCTTCTTTTTGCCCGCTTTTTGGCTCAGCTCTGCAATGGCAACAGCATCCATCCCATATTTCGCAGATTCTCTCAGCAGAGAGCAGGCATCGGCAGCAGACAAACCCAGTTTCTTAAATCCAAGCAAACCATAGACATCGGTGATCAAAAAACCAGTTTCCTCCCGTTCACTTTCCTTTAACAGTTTAGGGTCTTCTTCAAGGAAGACAAAGGTATTGGTGGGAAAAGGGGTGTTGAAGCAGGACGGATGCCTATGAACCAGAGGGCCGAGCCACTTTCGGATGTCCTCTTCTCCGATGGCAGCCGCGATTTCCTCAATGCCCTTTTTGCCCACGAAGGCCCCGGACTTGAGGGCTGAAAGCAGTTCTTTACATTCCTGGACAAATCCCTCGGCATCTGCCAATTCCAAAAGACTCATCCCCCTCAAAGCAACCAGTTTCACCTTCTTCTGGCCGAACAGCTTTCCGAACCCCCACCGGTCCCCGCTCGCCCAGTAATTAATACAGACCTGTGCAAAATCGGACTCAGACTCTCCCGCCTTTCCGATCGCGAGGACTTGAATGAGCGGATCTCCCATCGATTCCCTTATTGCGTCCGTGGAGGCCCAAACATCCTTTCCCCAGACCCCCTTAGCGTCATTAACATCTGCAACGCCGTCATGAATCCATAGATAAACGGGTTTGGGAGACTTTCCTTTGATGACGATATAGTCAAACCCGGAGAATTTCAATTCCAACCCAGCGTATAAGGTAAATGGAGCATGACACACCTTGCCGGTCAACGGGCTTTTTGCCGTGATCATCCCTAAAGCTGACGCCGGAGCAAGGGTTCCGGTCAGGAGTCCTGTTCCCAAGACAATGGGATCCTCGCCCTGATACTCCTCGTAAAGCGCCGTCGTGATCCCTGCCCCACCGATCCTCTCTTTCACCAGATCTTCATCCACCTCCCGGTCGGTAACTTTAGAAGTGGCTAAATCGACAATCGCAATTTTATTCGTTGATAAATATTCCATCTTATCTCTCCTCTACGGAGTAGCAAAACTCCCTTATTCTCATCTGTGTAATTAGTTCCTAATCCGTGTAATCAGAGATTTCTCGTTTCGAGAAATCTCTTTAATTAGCCCAAAGAGATCGCATTGACAGGACAGAACTGCAGACAGAGAGGTCCTTCTTCACGGTCACTACACAGATCACAGGGTTGTCTTAAGAGGAGTGGCTTTGCTGAAGCATCGCCTTTGCCCTGATCAGCTCCGGCCTCAGTCGCTGCGCCAATTCTGCGTACCTCCGGTCCCTCGGGCCTCGCAATCACAAGGTTTTCTTCTTCCTTCAAGACGACTGCAGAATAATCCCTCTTCTCCCTTCCTCGCGTGACCATGATACATGAAGAAAGAAGAGCAAACCCGTCATCTCTGTGATAACCGCATGCCATCTCACAGGCCATGCAAGAGACACACTTTGCTGGGTCAACTTTGATTCCCATATCGGATCTCCTCGTTTTTTTTGATGTGTTGTTACCAAAATTTGAAGTGGGCTTATCTTATATAAAACAGATCGAAGATGTCAAGGGAAATATCATAAATATTATAATAATTACCACCGCTACGAATAGCTAATTGATTCGGGGTATTATAGAACAACAAACGTTGCATATCCGTGATTCGCTGACGCTTCACAATTCCTTATAGCATAAGGATTTCTTGAATAAAAGCAGATGCCTTTTGACTTTTTCATGAAGGAAATCCCAAAAAGTCCCGGAAAGGGTTGCCTCTCGGCCCATCATTTCTTATAATAGAATTTGATGAGAAAATCTAATTTTGAAGAATTCGAGGCAACATCGCTTTACTGTCCCAGGTGTAAGGCAGCGGTACCTGTCAGGAAAAGATTGCTCTTGGTATTGCCCGAAGGTGACGAATACGAATATCTTTGTGCCTATTGCTCCTCCTCGGTAGGAACAAAAATTGATAAAAATGCTCCTCAGATCGAGCTCGTCGTAAAACCCTGAGCCTTTCCGAAAAGAGACCTTCGCCAATCCATCCGCAATAGATCCCTACTCTCCTTTAGAAAAATGGCCCCTCTTCATGAAATTTTGGTTAAGGCCGTGGGAGGAAGAGCGGGGAGGGGGTGGGGTGAGGGGGCCAACACTTCCATCTTTACGTCTGTTTATTCAATGACTGCCGAGAGCGGGACCAGTTCGATTCCCCTCTCCTTGATCTTAGGAATCATCTCTTTGATCGATTTGATCGTGGAGGGATGGGGGTGGCCAATTCCGATCGCCTTCCCATTTGAAAGGCAGAGACGAATCAGTTTGTCAATCTTCTCTTTGATATCTTCTTCATCTAAGGAATGGTCGATGAACAAACTCCTTTCCATCGCCTTCATCCCGATCCCCTGAGCCTCATGGATGCCGACGGTCTGCGGCGTCGTCCGACTGTCCAGAAAGTAAAGCTTCCTCCGTTTCAATTCAGAAAGGACGATCTTCACTCTTTCATGGTCTTCCATCAGTCGCGAACCCATATGATTGCTCGCCCCCTTGATGTAAGGAACGGCCTCGATATCCTTGGTCAGTTGTCGACGGAGGCTTTCTTCATCCATCTCCTCGTGAAGGGCGCCTTCTCCCGGTCTGACTTTCGGATAGCCATAAGGTTCCATGGGAATATGGAGGATTATCTCTTTCCCTTTTTGGTGAGCTTCCTTGGCAATGGTTTTGGCATAGGGAGTGAAAGGCAGAATGGAAATAGTGAGAGGAAGATCCCATTTAAGGAGTTCCCTGGCGATCAGACGGTCACCCCCGAGATCGTCGATGACCAACGCGATCTTAGGTCGAAGAACCGCCTTTTCCCCTTTCGGATGATGCACGACAAAAATCAGCTGATGAGTTCTTCGATTTTGAACCGATACGTCCACATGAAGAGATTCCGCAGATGATGAGGAATGGATGGCAACCTTTCCTCCGAGCCGAGAAAGACTTCGTTTAAGGTTTTCTTCGATAAGAGAAAAAGGGAGAGTCCGGGAAACCTGAATCTTCTGCGTGGACTCTTTCCACGCCAACCCGCTCTCCTGTCTGGAGACAGATTGATGGAGAAGGATGTCTTTTCGAGGTATTCCGATTTCATACAACTGACCCTGGATAATCTGGTCGACCAGAAATACTTTCTGAGCAAAATCTTTTTGAGAAAGAGGTATTTCTCGTAGAAAATAGGTATACGCGCCGAAGGTGAGAAGACCCCCGAGCATGAAGGCTAAGAGGTAACCGGCCCAACTCCCAGACCTTTCTCCCCTGCGTGATTGTTCAGCCATTCAACCCTGTTAAACCTTTGTATGGGCCCTCCCGTAGGGAACGGTTTCAAACCGTTCCCTACCTGTCTTACTTATTTCCCTTTGGCTATGTTTCTAAAAACATCCCAACTTTTGAGGAGTTCCAAGGCCCGATCTAATTGATTATCGACCGGTTTTTTCTCCTTTCCTTCTTCCTTCTTTGTCTTTTCTTTCTCTTTGGCAGTCCCTTTCTCCACATCGCTGAGATGTCTCTCCAGATCTTTCTCTGAAGGGAGCTTCGGGACAACCACTTCCTTCTCCTCTTCGGGTCGCGCAGGTTTGACGATAAAATCAGGCACAATTCCCTTCGCCTGGATGGAGCGGCCATTAGGAGTATAGTACCTTGCAGTCGTCAGCCTCAATCCCGATCCATCCTTTAACGGAATGATTGTTTGGACCGAGCCTTTTCCAAAGGTCTGGGTTCCAAGGAGAATTCCACGACCATGATCCTGGATGGCACCCGCCACAATCTCTGCACCGCTCGCGCTACCACCGTTCACCAGCACAACCAGAGGATAGCGGGAGAGCTGCCCATCAGGATGTGCATAAAACTTAATTTTCTGATCCTCTTTCCTCCCCTCCACAGAAACGATCAGACCCGAGTCGATAAATCGATCCGATATCTTGACGGCTTGATCTAAAAGGCCTCCCGGGTTATTCCGTAGATCGAGGATCAACCCTTTCAGGGTTCCCTTACTCTCTTCCTCCAGTGACTTGATCGCCTTCTCAAATTCTCCGTCTGTCTTTTCCTGAAATTGAGAGAGCCGGATGTACCCATAATTTTTGTCTAACAATTCATGACGAACACTTCGGACGGGGATGACATCCCGGAGCAGCGTGAACTCTTTTGGTTTGGTAAAACCTTCTCGCATGATGGTGATCGTGACCTTGGATCCTCTCGGGCCTCGCAACCGTTTCACGCTATCCATCAGGGTGAAATTTTTCGTCGAATCCCCATCGATCTTAATGATCTGATCCCCGGCCAGGATCCCGGCCTTGAAGGCGGGGGTGTCTTCAATGGGGGAGACCACGGTGAGAATGCCATCCTTGATGGTAATCTCAATTCCCAATCCTTCAAATCGACCCTTCGTCTCCTCCTGCATTTCTTTATACATATTCGGCGGCATGAAGGCAGAATGGGGATCCAAGGTTTCCAGCATCCCTTTGATCGCCCCATAGATCAGGTCCTTTGATTTGGTCTCTTCCACATAATCTTTCTGGATATAGCCGATGACATCAGTAAAAACCTTCAGGTCCTCGTACATGCTATTGGACAGGGCGGAAACCTTTTGAGATCGACCTGACCCAACGAGGACTCCGATGAGGAAGACAACAAAGAACACCGAAACAATTTTTAAAACTCCCGCTCTTTTTGACTGAAACATATTCTCCTCCTTTATAGTCCCTTCTTTCCTTTTTTATCTCCTTCCGGCAGAGAGACGATTCGTTCTAAATGAGAAAGCCATTCCATGGGATCCTGAGGCTTTCCGTGATGGCGAATTTCGAAGTATAGGCATGGGCCTTTCAGCGACCCCGCACTTCCTACCAAGGCGATCGTCTCCCCCTGTGCTACATCATCGCCGAGTTTCTTCAATAACTCAGAACAGTAGCCGGAAACGGTAAACGTATGATCCCCGTGGTCGATGATCACAATGTTGCCAAACCCCTTGAACCAGTCCGCGTAAAGAACTTTTCCGGGGAGGATCGCTCGAACCTCGGCTCCTATGGGAGCTCGGATCTCGATCCCATTCTGCCCCTTCTCCTTAAAGAGACTGATCACTTTTCCCTGGACAGGCGAAGCCAGCTTTCCTTTGAGGGGTTCGTGTTTCGGTTTCACGTGAACCATCAGGCTCTTTTCTCGTTCCAGTTTATCAACGAGCATTTGAAGGTCTTTGGCCCTCTCTTCTAATTCCACTATCACTTTCTGGTAGACCACTTTTTGGTTCTGAATGGATTTGAGGAGGGCCCGTTTTTCTTCGCCGACTTTTGTGATCTCCTTCTTCTTCTTCTCGATCTCAGAAATATTTCGCTGTCCTTGGAACTGATCCTGTATCAGCTCCCCCTGGCACCGCTCTTTCAAAACCACCTGATGGCGATAGGTCTCAACCAAGCGAGCATCGTAATCAATAATGACCCTCAGGTACTTATCAAGCCTTAAGAGATCAGGATAAGATCGGGACGTGAGAAGGAGCCCCTCCGTGGGAACCCTCTCCATCTTATACAGGGCAGTCAGTCTGGAAAAGAGCTCCTCCTTGGTGTGCTCCATGACTTTGCCGAGCATGACGATCTGGTGTTTGGTCTGACGAAGCTTCTCCTGAATTTGGACCAACTGCGTCTCCATCTGCTTCAATTCTTTCTCTTTCTGATAGAGCTCCACTTCCAGAAGATGGAGGGTCCCAAGGATGGACGATTCTTTTCCCTGAGCCGCCTTTTCCTTCTGCTTGGTGATATGGATCTCCTTTTTAATGTCTTTGAGGTCTTTCTTTTTTTGGGTGATGTCCTTGTCAATCTGATCGGTTCGGGCAGCACAAAGGTTGGACAGCCCAAGGGTAAAGATCCAGCCGATCAAGAGAATCCATATCCATTTTCTAGCCGAAGATACTTTCATTTGTATCTCAGGACTCTTATCGAAGCGACAAAACTACCAAAAAAACCGAGAACCATTCCTCCCAATAATATCCAGACGATGGTCTCTCGGGGCAAAAACAGCACAGGAACCTTTGCCAACCAGGCTTGCATCGATGGTGGGATGTAGAGAAAAAGCCCCTGGTGCAATAAAAAGAGAAAAAGAACCGCCAACCCGGCTCCGAGAAGACCTTGAATCAGCCCTTCCGCATAAAAGGGCACTCGGATAAAACTAGGACGGGCCCCTATCCATTGCATAACTTCGATCTCTTCCCGTCTGGAGGAGATGGTCAACTGGAGGGTATTCGAGGTAATGAATACGATTGCAATGAGGAGAAGACCCCCCAGTATCCATTGAGTAAGGCGCAAGACATGGACGAGTATCGAAAACGTCTCCACCCACTCCTGGCCATATTGAATGTCTTCGAATTGCGGAATTTTTTTTAGATCCGTCACCAGCTCCCTTATCCTCATTGAATTCCGATAATCCTTCTTGGGATGAATTTCAAAAGAAGCGGGAAGGATGGCCGGTCGAATCCCCTCGAGAAGATCCTTCTGCGTACCCAGCCTCGTTTCCATAAAGGACATCGCATCATCAGGGGAGATATACCTGACGCCTTGAACTCCTTCGAGGAGACGAGTTCTCTTCAAAAGGGGCTCCACCTCACCGGGAGGGATTCCGCGTTTCAGATAGGCAATCACTTCGATTTTATCCTCCCAGGTCTTGAGCAGATTAGTGAGGTTGAAAGCAAGCAACGTAAAGGTCGAAAAAATAAGCATGGAGATGACAATGATGCTGATCGTGATCAGGTTGGGGAATAAGTTTCCCATCATATTGTGAAAAGTTCTTCTCATCAGATACCTAAAAAAAGACACGTCATTGTTCTCCTTTTACCTCTTCAACCCTACTGCTTTCCGCCCTTCTTCCATTGAGGATATGTCCCGTTAAGATTTGAATGACGCGATAAGGATAGCGTTTGACGAGTCCTGTAAATTGGGTGGCAAATACAATCGTTGTTCCCTTCTGATGAAAATCCGTGAAGATCGCCATCACCTCGAGCGTCATCTTCGCATCCAAATTACCCGTGGGCTCGTCGGCGAGAATTAAGGGGGGTGAATTGACCAGAGCCCGGGCAATCGCCACCCGCTGTTGTTCTCCGGCCGAGAGGGCAAGGATCGTGTCCTGCTCCCTTGCTTCCAACCCGACCCTCCTTAAAATCTCTGAGGCTTTACTCCTTGCCTCTCCCCGGGGATGACCGGTCACTTCCAAAGCGAAAGCAACATTCTCATTGACGGTACGATCCCGCAACAATTTGAAATCTTGAGAAACGATTCCCATGGTCCTTCTTAGCTGATGGATCTTTTTAAAACCGGGTTGGGTGATATGCATTCCGTGAACAACCACCTCTCCGCTCGTCGGTCTTTCCGCGCAGAATAGGATGCGAAGAAGCGTGCTCTTGCCCGAGCCACTGGGACCGGCAAGGAAAGTGAATTCTCCTGACAAGATTTCTAGGGTGACGTCCGAAAGAGCGGAGATCTGATTTGGGTAAGTCTTAAACACATGGTGCATCTCGATCATTGTTTCATCCATGTTGGGAACAAAAGTAACATGAGTGCTGATTTTTTTCAAGAAAATTGAGGAGTTAAAAATCCAACCCCTCAAACCTATGAAGCTTGGCAGGGAAATCTCTTATCGATTACATTTTGATCAGGAGTAAGATTAAGCGTAAATCGCAACCCCGAGACGGGTTTCAGCAGGAATTGTTGACTCAGGGAAGTGACAAAAAGTCCCTTGGGTTGCCAGAAACCTTACCATCTAGGAGGTGAAATGGAATGAAAAGCCTGTTCTATTCATGGATGGTCTTTCAAATATTAGTCGGCATCTGGATCTTCATCTCGCCGTTTGTTTTCGGTTTTGGCGAAACTTAATTCGCGACCAACAACATGATTTTCGGCATTCTCGGAGTGGGTTCTTTGTTCTATGAGGTGAATCACACGCGGAGAGAGACATTAAGTCCGATGGAACACGCAAAAGAGAGGGTCTAATCTTCTTCTCTAAGACAAAATAGGAATCAATCTCCTCCAAAACCTTCGAGCCTGGCTCGAAGGTTCTTTTTATTCAATTTTCTTAAATCCTTAGTCCTGGAAAAAAGAAAGAAGCACAGCTATTCGTTTGGACCGCTTTTTCACTTCTCTGGCGCCTTAACGATAACCAGCTTCATCATGATCACTCCCGAAGGATGATCTTATTTCTTTTCCTGAACCGAGATCAGCTCGATTTCGAAAAGGAGCGTCGCATTGGGCCCGATCACGCCCCCTGCTCCACGTTCGCCATAGGCGAGATTGGAAGGAACGAAGAGCTGCCACTTGGCACCCTCCTGCATAAGCTGCAGTGCTTCAGTCCAGCCGGGAATCACACCGGTCACCTGGAAAGTTGCGGGTTGCCCACGTTTGTAGGAGCTGTCAAATTCTGTTCCATCAATCAACGTGCCTCGATAATTCACGGTCACCGTGTCACTCGATTTCGGTTTCTTACCGGTTCCCGCCTTGATCACCTTATACTGCAAACCGCTCGGCAAGGTTTTAACCCCTTCCTTCTTCTTATTTTCCGCGAGGAAAGCCTCTCCTTCCGTCTTGTTTTTCTTGGCAACCTCTGCTTGCTTGGCCAGCATTTCCTTCTGGAAGGCCATCATCGTCTCTTGAATCTCTTGCTCGGTCAATAAAGGTTTGGCACCCGCAAGCGCATCCTCGATTCCTTTGGCAAGTACTTTCGTGTTAACACCAATCGATTGTTTTTTTAAGTTATTCCCGATGTCCATGCCAACGATATAGCTTATCTTATCCTTCTGATCTTTCAAAACCAATTTCTCTTGCGCATTCACCTGACTCACTAACAACAAAATCCCCAAAATAACGATCAGTCTGGATTTCATTTGTACTCCTTTCCTTTCAATTTTTCCATTCAACCCGGTGCACAATCATAACCTGAGACGATCCTGAGCGCCAACCAGCCTCCATTTTGCCAAAAAATTGGTCTCCTCTCTTCAGAAAAAGACCAGCTTCCCATCGATTCTATACTGAATTTTATCTAATCCTCACCCCGGGCGATTTCGCATACCGTCATATTGAGCACCTTGATCAAATTGCCTGGCGAAATAAGGATTTGGGATCCGCGAGCTCCCGCACTGATTGAGATAAAAGGAAACCTCGTCGCACTCTGATCCAAGAAAATAGGATAGTGCTTTTTTGCCCCGATCGGCGAAACCCCACCCCGGATATATCCCGTCAGTGGCTGAATTTCTTTCACAGGAACCATTTCTACTTTCTTATTACCACTCACCCCAGCAATCGCCTTCAAATCGAGCTCGGCATTCCCCGGGATACAGGTCATCAATACCCCGGTCTTGTCGCCCCGGGCAACGAGTGTTTTAAAGACCTGCTCCGGAGGCAAACCTACCTTCCTTGCAACACTTTCCGCACTCAGGTCAGTTTCATCGATCTCGTATTCAACAAGTTTGTAATTGATCTTTAAATCATCCAAGTGCCTTGCCGCATTCGTCTTTTTCATCTTACTTCAGTTTCAAGTTCTTAAAAAGATCTCCCAAGGTTCCCAGCTTCCCATCCTTCTCTTCCTTTCCCAAAAACTTTTTATAATCCTCCCGGTCTTCTCTCTCCTCCATCACTCTTTGGGACAGCCGTATTCTCCCCTTTTCATCGATGGCAATGATCTCCACCCGAATGTCCTCGCCCTTGGAGAATTTCTTTTTCATATCTCCCTTTTCCGAACCTCTCAGTTCCTCCAATGGAAGTAAGCCCCTAGCCTTTGCTCCGAACTGTGGAAGCCTGATAAAGAAACCATAAGGCTTGATGTCATCCACAATCCCCCTCAGAACCTGTCCCACTTCCAGGCGCGCCTTATCCATCCCCTCTCCCTCTTTCTCCATCCTCTTCTTGATCATCGCTTCTTTGATGGAGAGGGAAACGCGGTGTGCTGGACGATCGATTCCCATCACCAGCACATCCACCTTCTCCCCTTCATGGAGAAATCTGCTTGGATGAGGGACGCGCTCATAGCTGATCTCAGAAATGTGAACCAGGCCATCCACGCCCGGTGCCACTTCAACAAAGGCGCCGAAATCAGTGAGCCTGGAGACTTTACCCTGGATGATTTGGCCTTCTGCAAATTCAAGACCTTTTTCCCATGAATCTGGTTCCAGCGCTTTGATGGAGAGGGAGATTTTGGGCCGACCCTCCCTGTCCGCCTCGATCTTCATCACTTTGACCTTCACCGGCTGGCCGGGTTTGAGAATCTCTGATGGATGGTTGATCCTCCCATGGGATATCTCTGAGATATGGACCATCCCGTCAATTCCTCCGATATCGACGAATGCGCCGAAATCGGTCAGCTTCGTCACCTTTCCTTCACATTCGAGGTCAGGCTTCAATCTTGCTAAGGTCTCCTTAGATTTTTTCTCCTGTTCCTCTTCAAGGAGCACACGTCTGGAGACAATAATATTCTTTCCTTTCTCCTTGATTTCGATGATGCGAAACGAATACCTCACACCGACGTGGTCTTCAGGTTTTTCACAGAACTGGAGGTCGATTTGACCCAACGGACAGAAGGCACGAATACCGGAGAGGTCGATCTGGAAGCCTCCCTTCACCACACCTGAAACTCTTCCTTCTACAGGGATGACGTTTTCTTTCGCTTCCCTGAGGATGTCAAGGGCATCAGGGCCCTGCACCTTCATTCCCTTTGTCAGTCGGATTCCATCCCGGATCGAGGCAACCCTCATCTCAACCCAATCCCCTTGCTTGACGGTGAGGTTGCCCTCCCTGTCCATGAATTCCTGAATGTCCGCAATACCCTCACTCTTGCCGCCTAAATCAACAAATATCGTATCCTTGCTGACTTTCAACACCTTTCCTGAAACCTTATCTCCCGGAAAAAGCTTGCGACCTCCGGTCTCCGTACTGGCCTTCAAAAGCTCCTCAAAACTCTTCTCTCCGTTCATCTCATTATCTATCATTATCCTATATCCTCAATTTAATTTTCCTGCTGGCTTCCAGCCGATGGTACAGAGCGAATTATAACCCGTTTCCTTGATCAAAAAAAGGAGTTTCCAAATTTGGATCTCTTTAAACAATATCACCTCAATCGTTTTTACACTAATCCGAAATCACAAAATCTTGACAGGACTTATTCCTGTCGATCAGAATTTAATTAGAGACACAAATTTTAACCGATGGGAGGTGACTACTATGAGAAGAGCGATGTTGACCGTTATCGCTTCTGCTATTTCAGTAATCTTCGTCGGTGCAGTTATGGCTGAAGAACAAAAAGCTCCTGCTCTTACCTCGGCAATGCCCGCTCCGACTTATGAAAGATACAGCGGGGTAATTGAAAAGGTAGACGCGGCCAAGAAGGACTTTTCCGTGAAGAGCGGAGAAGAAGAAATGATGTTTACCCGGATCGACAAGACGAAGGTCACTGAAGGGAGCAAGGCGCTTTCCTTCAACGAATTGAAGAAAGGGCAGGAAGCCACTGTTGAGTTTACAAGGGAAGGAAACAAATCAGTAGCTCATTCAGTCAGTGTCAGCCCGCCCAAGACGGGAATGAAGGGAAAAGCTCCTTCTGAAAAAAGCTACTAAACTGAAATAACCGGGAGCAATTCCCGTTTTTTATAGAAGGGCGCGCTCCGTTTCGGAGTGCGCCCTTTTCTTAACGTGCAAAGCCAAGACACCTTATTTCTCTCCATGTTTAATTTCTTAGGGCCACAGCTAACATTTCAAACCATCTTACGCTGAGACAGCAGAACTTATAAAGCCAACACAAGCTCAGGGTTGGAAGAGCCCACCTTCTTTGATTTCAGCTAAACATTGCTCAAATAACAGACCATATCGAATCTCCCACCATTTGCCTGTATGGCGCATGTAGGACAAGTTGAACCGGCTCCTTCGACTTACACTGCCGGCGTATTCCAGGCGAGCAAACCCTGTATCAAAAAAGGCGACAGTGCATTTGGACCCGGACAGGCATACCCCGGATTGTTTCTGCAGGTTATGACGATGCCGAACTCGATATTCTGCAGTACATCAGTGTACTGATCTTCGACTCTCACCGTTTTCCCTCCAGCGTAAACTCGTCCGAAAGGTCCTCCCTTTGGACATATTCGTATTGGTTAGACCTGCTCACTTATTGTCCCTTCTCGAATTGGACGGCAGATCCGTCAGTGGCTAACTTGGGTTAGAGTTTATTGAATTTGGGCAAAGGAGTCAAACAAGAAAGTGGCGGGAAAATGGTGGTTCGGAGGGCGAAGATTCAAAGAACTAAAAACCAAGTGCAAAGAGCGAAGCGGACCGAAGTTCTGACATCTTCTCAGAACTCAGTGTCGTAATCAAGGGGCCGATCTTTCCTTTTGAAACCGTCTGAATGTGATCGAGATTCACGGCACAGTCTCTGGGCATTCCATCTTCTTTCGTCAATAAGACTTCAGTAGGGATATCCCGAATCGTGGATGTGATTGGAGCCACGGTTACTTCTCCCAAAAACTCTAATGCCGAATCTCGCGTTAGAACAACAACGAGCCGGTTCTTGTCAGGTTTTGAAAACTTATACCAACGAACTTCGCCCCTTTTCATGGCTCCACCCAAACCTGTTCTCCCTCCCAATCTCCAAACTCTCTGCGTTTAACAGGCTTACGTTTGTAGCCTTCCCGATGTTTACGCTCCAACTCATTCATGTGAATTTCTCTAAGGGCGGTCTTAAGAGCTTGTCTTGTAAACCCGGAACGAGTTGTACCAAGACGTTTGGCCATCTTGTCCACGGATGATATCAGATTCTCGTCTAAGGTCATCTGTACTGTCTTCATATTATCTCCTATTTCATGGAATAGCTAAATCTATAGCTATTCTAATCCACATCTCTTTAAAAGTCAAATCGAATCTTCCTGCAAGCATTTTAGCCCGGAATGCTGGCAGCCGCGGGGAAGATTGTTTTACTATGGATGCAGTTTATATTTCAGGTGTGGATGAGAGTGAAGAGCAACAAAGGAGATTTCCCATGCCGAAGGAGATAAGACGTTCTGTCTGTCCTTATGATTGTCCTGATACGTGCGGGCTTCTGGTCGAAGTGAAAGAAGGAAAAGCAGTTAAAGTTTCTGGCGACCCCGAGCATCCTTTTACAAGAGGTACTCTTTGCGTAAAGATGAATCATTACGAAGAAACTGTCCATTCACCCCTCCGTCTCACTCGTCCCCTGCTGCGAACAGGAGCCAAGGGCTCCGGTGAATTTCATCCCATTTCTTGGAAGGAAGCAATCGATCGGATTACAAAGGCCTGGCGAAAAATCATTCATCAATATGGTTCGGAGGCCATTCTCCCGTACTCTTATGCAGGGACCATGGGACTCATCCAGCGGAATGCCGGACATCCTTTTTTCTATAAACTCGGAGCGTCCCGCCTCGACCGCACCATTTGCTCCCCTGCCAAAGAGGCTGGCTGGAGAGTGGTCATGGGAGGAACCCCAGCCCCTCATCCTGATGAGGTGGCAGAAAGTGATCTGGTCATTCTATGGGGAATCAATGCCGTGGCCACGAATATCCATTTTCTTCACGGCGTGAGAAAGGCCAAACAAAAGGGTGCAGCGATTTGGCTGATTGATACCTACCAAACGCTCACTTCTTCTGTTGTCGATCAGGTTTACATCGTCCATCCGGGGAGTGACGGCGCTCTAGCTCTGGGATTGATGCACCTACTCGTCCGGCATGACCTGATTGACTACGATTTTCTGGCATCTTACGTTCAAGGTTTTGATGAACTGAAAGAAAAAATTCTTCCGGACTTTTCGCCAGAAAAAGCAAGCATTCTCACAGGTCTTCCGAAGGAGACAATCGAATCTATGGCCAAAGCTTATGGAACGGCAAAAAATCCTTTCATCCGTCTCGGGAGCGGTCTCTCCCGGTATGCAAACGGGGCGATGAGCATACGAACCATTGTCTGTTTGCCGGCTTTAGTGGGGGCTTATGGGAAAAGAGGAGGCGGGTGTCTTGCCGGGACCAACACTGCCGGAGCTTTCGCCATGAATGAAGTCCTGCGAGAAGACTTTATAGCTAAGAAGACTCGCATCATTAATATGAATCGCCTTGGCTGGGCTTTGAACGAACTGAACGATCCTCCTGTCAAAAGTCTCTATGTCTATCATTCGAATCCAGCGGCTGTCACGCCTGATCAGAATGAGGTCTTGAAAGGTCTCGCAAGAGAAAACCTTTTCACCATTGTTCACGAAAGATTCATGACAGACACTGCTCGTTATGCGGACATTGTGCTGCCTCCAACTTCTTCTCTCGAACACAGCGACCTCTACCGCTCTTACGGAACTTACTGCATTCAGCGTGCAAGAGCCGCAATTCCTCCTGTCGGAGAAAGCAAATCGAATTGGGAGGTCTTCTGCCTCTTAGCTCTGGGGATGGGTTTTGATGAATCCTTCTTTCGTCAAAACGCTGACGATCTGATTGATCACCTTCTCTCAATTCCGAGCCCAATGAGAGAAGGAATCGACCAAGAAGCCTTTTCAGCAGGAAAAGGGGTTGAAATTCCACTTCCACCCGATGCCCGGACTCGCTTCAAAACGTCTTCCGGAAAGATTGAAATTCTGAATCAAAAGGAATCTCATCCATTGCCTTGTTATCTCTCTCCCTATTCAGGGGATTATCCTTTCCGACTGATGACGAGCCCCAGCTTCTACGCTCTAAATTCTTCTTTCAGAGAAAGGGAAGACCTCCGAAAGAAGGAAAAAGCGATGTTTCTTCAGATGAATCCCATTGATGCAGAAGCGAAAGGGATGAAGGAGGGCGACCCGGTCATTGCTTTCAATCAACTCGGTGAGGTCTCATTCACCCTCCACGTAACCCAAAAAATTCCTTCCGGTGTTGTGGTAGCAGAAGGGGTCTGGTGGCTGAATCACTCCCCTGGCCCTCGTTCTGTCAATGCCCTGACTTCCCAGCGCCTGACAGACCAGGGAGAAGGAAGCACGTTCTACGACAATACGGTGGATGTGAAACCTGGAAGCAAATAAGGCTAGGGTTGAGTTTCTTCCCCGCTTAATAAAAGTTGAGCACCAATTGATTACTTTAGGGCAACCAAGAGGTGCTCAGAATTTAGAAGTCCCAGGGTTATATTTCTGACGGCCTTAGGTGGAACCCATTATTTCTTTTTGAATTCCCCACTTCCCTCTATCACGTTATACATGTACTTTATTAAAATTTTGCCCTTGGCTAAGGGGGTAATCAGCAAGAAGTTTTTTGTGGGTCCAATAAGAAGCAGATTTCCCATACTGGTGATGACACCTTCTCCCTCAAACTCATTTTTCCCTGGCTGTACCGCTAACCGTTGTGCTACATAATCGGGGAAATTTGTAACAGTAAGTTTCATTTTTACTGGAACGGCATCGTTCAGGATCTCCAGAGTAGCAGGAGAACTCCCATACTGTTCCGTCGAACCAAAGCCTAAAATCCCTTGCCAGGTTCCTTTCATGCCTGGAAGATCTTTGTCGGTGATCTTCATCTTTTCGGCAGCGAATGCCACCGAAGCAACCATCAATGCTACAGCAATCAAACAAATGACTTTTTTCATACTCTTTTTCCTCCTCTTTGTTTTATTTGATGCCTCCTAAATTTGAGATTGTTTAAACTTGCCTCGCCATCTAACATTCCTCAAGGGAAACCTAAAACTTCTCGCATGAGATATGTAATACAGCGAGGGCTACCACTCCTTAACGCAAAAACTCTTGACCAACCCATCCAGTTCCCATTTGTTAATTACAAAAGACCTCACTGAAGGTCATACACCCCTTACCTCCCATCACCCCCCTTCTCTTATAAAATGGAGTATCGTTGGTTTTCTGATTTATTGAGCAATCGAATTTTCCCACATGATATCTATTAGCTGTTTGAAATAACAAAGAATTTATACCATGTCAAGCTTTTTTAAAGCCCACAATATATGTGAGCCTCCTCCTGAACCGTAATTGGTAACTACCAGAGCTAACTTAATCTGTTCATGGATGGCAGTCCCACGATACAGAAGTGCTTTTCTGGTTATGCTGGACCTGTGGCTTGGGGTTTCTTACATTAACCCTGCAATCGATCGTTGGGCTAAGGAGAGTATACAGGATGGATAGATTCCCATGCCAAGAGTTCCGAAGACAGTGAGGACTAATGCTGACACAGAAGCAAATGAAAATTGGAGGCCGGTGATCTCTCTCTCGGATTCCCTGAAATACATCAGCACCGTCACCCGGAGATAATAGTAAACCGAAACCGCACTGTTCAGAACGCCGATAATGACCAGCCAATAAAATCTCGACTTCACCGCTGCACCGAAGACATAGAATTTGGCCATGAACCCTCCCAGAGGAGGAATTCCTGCCATAGAGAGGAGAAAGATGGTCATGGAGGCAGCCAGGAGCGGGTATTTGAACCCAATCCCTGCATAATCGCTGATCAGGGTATTCTCTTCTCCCTTTTTTCCGAGAAGGATGACTACGGTGAAGGCGCCGATGTTCATAAAGGCGTAGGCCATGAGGTAGAAAAGAATGCCTGAAGTCCCTAAATCGTTCCCCGCGACAAAGGCAACCAGGATGTAACCGGCGTGAGCGATACTCGAATAAGCCAGCATCCGTTTAATATTGTTCTGAGAAATCGCTACGATGTTTCCGACCGTCATGGTCGCCACACAGATCACCCACATGATTGAGGTCCAATCCGGACGGAAGGCCGGCAAGGCTGAGAAAAAGACCCTGACCAATGCAGCAAAAGCGGCTGCCTTCACGCCCGTTGCCATGAAAGCAGTGATGGAAGTTGGGGCCCCTTCATAGACATCGGGCGTCCACATGTGAAAAGGAACTGAAGCGATCTTGAATCCGAACCCAATGGTGAGAAAGACAAGGCTCATCATGAGCATCGGGTTTCTCAAAAGATTTTTGGAGGCGATATAAGCGGCCACATCCTTAAGATAGAGAGAACCCGTGGCACCATAAATGAGGGCAATGCCATAGAGGAGGAATCCCGTGGCAAAAGCGCCTAAAAGGAAATATTTCAGCGCCGCTTCCACTGATTTCTTGTCCTCTCGCATCATCCCTGCCAGGATATAGATGGAAATGGACATTGTCTCAAGTCCGAGAAAAATGATGATCAGGTGCGATCCTGCTGCCATCAGCATCATCCCGAGTGTGGCAAACAGGATCAGGGCATAGTATTCCCCGAAGGCAATCCCTTCCCTCTGGATATATCCAATGGAGACGAGGACCGTCAAAAAGGAAATGATCATAAAAATGATCTTAAAAAAGAGTGCGTATCCATCCGAGATGAACATCCCCTCAAAACCGGATCGGGCGGATCCCATCTGAGGCCACGTGTAAAGAAATGCAAGAAGGATCCCAATGAGGCTGACCACTCCGAGGTAACCCTTCTTCTGCGCTTTGGGTAAGAAAACATCCAACAGAAGCACCAGGAACCCGAAAGCGGTGATGACGATCTCCGGTGCGATGAGATACAGATTAATCTCAGGTATTTTCATCTAAAAGCCTCCGCTCATTCATTGACGGGAGAACATCTGAGCCGGTGACGCGGCGAAAAACCGTTATTCCTTATCTCCGTGTCTCCCCTTCTCCCCATCTCCCTATCTATTTTTTCACCACTTCAGCCACTTTCGGGGCGGGAAGATCAGCTTTCATCTCAACCCTTCCCTTAAAATCCTTAATGAACTTCTCCACACTTGCATCCATCTTGCTGAAGAAAAGCTTGGGATAGATCCCCATGAGAAAGATCACGATCACCATCGGAACCAGGATGCCAATCTCCCGGGCGTTGAGGTCTTTCAGTTTTTCATTTTCCGGCCGCGTGATCTTCCCAAACATCACCCTCTGAAACATCCACAGCATGTACGCGGCCCCAAAGATAACGCCCGTGGCCGCCAGGACTCCGTAGACGACATTGCTTTGAAAAGCACCGAGGAGAATCAGAAATTCTCCGACAAATCCATTCGTCCCAGGCAAGCCGATGGACGAGAGGGTCACGATCATGAAAAAGACGGCGTAGATCGGCATGACTTTGGAGAGCCCGCCAAAATCGGCGATCAACCGCGTGTGCCGGCGTTCATAGATCATCCCGACAATCAAAAAGAGGGAGCCGGTGCTGATGCCGTGGTTGAGCATTTGATAGATCGAACCCTGGATTCCTTGCATGTTGAAGGCAAACATTCCGAGCATAACGTAACCCAGGTGACTCACGCTCGAGAAGGCAACCAGTCGCTTCAGGTCCGGCTGCATCATCGATACCAATGCTCCATAGATAATTCCGATAATCGCCAGGATGGAGACCAGAGGCAGAAGATCGAAGGCTGCTTTCGGAAAGAGGGGAATGGCAAATCGGATGAACCCATAAGTTCCCATCTTCAGCAAAACACCCGCAAGGATGACACTCCCGGCAGTCGGAGCCTCGGTATGGGCATCGGGTAACCATGTGTGAAACGGAAACATCGGAACCTTGATGGCGAAGGCCAGGGCAAAGGCTGCGAAAAGCCAGTACTGGACGCCAACGGGTAACCCCAATTTATAGAGTTCGAGCACGTCAAAGGTGGAGACGCCGGTCGCCCTCTGATTGAGAAAATAGAGGGTCAAAATCGCCGCCAGCATCAGCACACTTCCTGCCATGGTAAAGAGGAAGAACTTGACGGCTGCATAAATCCGCCTCTTGGGATCGCCCCAGACACCGATGAGAAGGTACATCGGGATGAGCATCACCTCCCAGAAGACATAGAAAAGGACGAGGTCGAGAGACACCAGCGCACCGATCATCCCGGTCTCGAGAAAAAGGAATGAGACCATGAATTCTTTTACCCTGAAGGTAATGGCTGTCCAAGAGCATAAAATGCAGAGGATGGTTAAAAAGGTGGTCAAAAGGACGAGAAGGAGGCTGATTCCATCAATTCCCAACTTGTAGCTGATCCCATAGCTCTGAATCCACCAAAAATCCTCCACGAACTGCATCGCTGCGGCCTTCGGATCAAAGGAAAAGAAAAGAGGTAACGAGAAGATAAACTCCACGAATGCAAAGATTAATGCAACCCACCGGATGGTTCCTGCATTCTCTTTGTTTATGAAGAGCAAAACGACGGCGCCCAAAATTGGGAAGAAGATCAGCAGCGATAGAATGGGAATCCCCAGAATTGTCATGAAACCGACTCCTTTTTTAAAAAGAATGACACGAATGGCAGCAAATTGGGCGAATGAAGGATTCGATTCGTTTCATCCGATCCCATTCGGCTTATTCGTTTCCTCAATAAAATATCGCCCGCACAATGTAATAGGCCGCAATCACGATTCCACCAATAATCATCGAAAAGGCGTAGCTTTGGACCAAACCCGTTTGCATCTTTCTCATCGCTCCGGAGAGCAGACCGATGAAATAGGCAGTGCCATTGATCGAGCCATCGATAATAAATTCATCAAATCCTTTCCACAGTCCTCTGCCCAAATTCTTAAGAGAGTCGATGAAAAGGACTTCGTAGATTTCATCAACGTAATATTTGTTGTAGACGAGCGTGTAGAGTCCCTTGAACCTTTCCGCCGCCAATTTGGGAAGAGCCGGGTTTTTCACATAGAACACGTAAGCGATTCCAATACCGATGAAGGCGACGGCCACAGAGACCCCCATCAAAAAAAGTTCCAGAGCTGCCGAATGTCCCGCTCCTTCTCCTCCGGATGCCCAGGCCTGGGACAGGATTGAAATCCCTGCATGGGCTTTGGCCGGCTCGGCCCCGCCTCCCAATACAGGGGCCAGGAACTCATGGAACTGATTGGCTCCCCCAAGAACATGTGGAATTCCGATCCATCCTCCAATGATCGAGAGGCCGGCAAGAACCATAAGAGGAACGGTCATGATTTTCGGCGATTCATGCAAGTGATGCGCCACATGTTCGTCCACCCTGGACTCACCGAAAAAGGTCATAAACAGTGCCCTGGACATATAGAAAGCCGTCATCAATGAGGCAATAGCAGCAACCAGGGCCAATAAGAAATGACCATGGGAGCTGGAGAAGGCCTGCCAGACGATCTCATCTTTACTGAAAAATCCGGAGAACGGCGGAACCCCGGCAATCGCCAACGTGGCGATCAAGAATGTCCAAAAGGTATATGGAATCTTTTTCCTGAGGGCTCCCATCTTTCTCATATCCAGTTCGCCACTCAGGGCGTGCATGACGCTACCGGCGCCCAGAAAGAGCAATCCTTTGAAAAAGGCATGCGTCATCAAGTGGAATATCCCAGCGCTGAAAGCGCCCACGCCTACGGCCAAGAACATATAACCCAACTGACTGATGGTAGAATAAGCCAAAACCTTCTTGATGTCGTTCTGACAAATTCCAATGGAGGCGGTAAAGATGGCCGTTGCCACACCGACGATGGCGACGATCGCCATCGATAGGGGCGCCATGCTATAGAGCACATTGCACCGCGCAACCATGTAAACCCCGGCGGTCACCATGGTCGCCGCATGGATGAGGGAACTCACAGGCGTGGGACCTTCCATGGCATCGGGGAGCCAAACATAGATGGGAATCTGTGCCGATTTTCCGCAGGCCCCGATAAAGAGCAGAATGGTGATGGCAGTCACGGTAGACGGATCAAGCTTGTTCGCATTGGCAAAGACTTCTGTAAAATTTAATGTCCAGACCCCGTGTTTTCCAAGGCTGGTGAAGAGGAGGAACATCCCGAGGATGAAACCGAAGTCGCCCACCCGGTTCACGACAAAGGCCTTCTTCCCCGCGTTGGCGGCGGAATCTTTTTCATACCAGAAACCGATCAAGAGATAAGAACAGAGGCCGACGCCTTCCCATCCCACAAACATCAATAAGAAGTTGTTCGCCAGGATGAGGTTGAGCATCATGAAGACGAAGAGGTTGAGGTAGGTGAAATAACGAGTATATCCCGGATCATCATGCATATACCCGACGGAGTAGATGTGGATGAAGAAACTGACGCCGGTGACCACCAGGGCCATCACAATGGAGAGAGGATCGATCTGGTAACCGATCACGGTTTGAAATGAGCCTGAGACGACCCAATCGAAAATTACTTTCTCGAAGTGGCGTTCCGCGGGTGGCATTCCGATCAATTCACGGAAAATGAGAATGGAGGTGAGAAACGAAAGGCCGATCGCCGAGGGACCTACCCAACTAACGACCTTCTTCCCCAAACGTCTGCCGAATAGCCCGTTGATCAGGAAACCGATCGCCGGGAATACAGGGATCAACCAGACATTTTCGAGCATGAAAGACTCCTCTCATCATTGCGGATTTCGGAATGCGGATTTCGGAATTTCACTCCGCATTCCGCATTCTGCATTCCGCAATTGGATCACCACTTTAACAAATTGATTTCATCTACGTTGATCGTTTCTCTTGATCGATAGATCATCACAAAGATCGCTAATCCCACCGCAGCCTCCGCAGCCGCCACGGCCATCACAAAAAAGGCGAAGAGAACCCCGTCCAACGATTGGAGAAAGCGGGACAGGGCGATAAAAGAAATGTTGACCGCATTGAGCATCATCTCGATGCACATGAAGACCACAATCGCATTTCGCCGGGTCAGGGCCCCGATGACGCCGATCGTGAAGAGTATTCCACTCAGAGCCAGATAACATTCAGCAGGAACAGAAGGTATTGTCATAAGTGACCTCACTCAATTGTCATCGGTCAATGGTCAATGATCATTGGCCATTGATCATTGATCCTTGTCTATGTCCTTGTCTATGTCCTTCTCTTACTCAAGATGACCGCACCCACGATGGCAGCGACGAGAAGGACGGAGATGATCTCAAAGGGAAAGAGGTATTGTGTAAAAAGCATCTCGCCGACGGCCTTTACATTGGCATTCACCTTGTCGGGTGTATAAGACCCCACCTTTCCGGTTGGGGATTTCCACACGACGGAGTAAATAATCCCTAAAAGAAAAAGGACCATGAGCAGGCCGCCAATCACTTTTGAATAAAAAAGTTTAAAGCCGGACCGAAGTTCTTGTTCGAGATCGAGGAGCATGATGACGAAGATGATCAGCATCACAATGGCCCCGGCATAAACCACCACCTGAATGATGGCGATGAATTGACTGTAAAGCAAGAGATAGAGCACGGAGACGCAGAGGAAGGTCAACACCAGAAACAGGGCGCTGTGAATAGGATTCTTTCGAGTGACGACCAATAGAGAAGCGATGATGGAAGCAAAAGCCGTCCCCAAAAAGATCAACCATTGAAATATCGTCGCGATATTTTCAGCCATCCTTTTCTCCCTTGATTCCTATCTAAAGTCCACTCAACATTCAGACTTTTTTCAAAATGTCATCGCAAATCCTAAATCCCAATGTCCCTGCCTGCCGGCAGGCAAACCCCAAATAAATCCAAAATTCCAATTTTCAAAATCTCAAAACGCTATTTTATGGCTTTACGCTATGCCCTATGCGCTTTGCGCTATGCGTCTTTTACATTATGGATTGAATTTTTTTTCCTCTAAGAGTTTTTCGGTGGTCATGAGCAAAGGTTTCCTTTGCGTTTCCACCCATTCATAACCCTGCCCCATAAAGATCGCCTTGACCGGGCACGCCTCTTCGCAAAAACCGCAGAAGATACAACGGGTGGCGTCGATTTCATAAGTCAGTGGATACCGCCGTCCCTCTTCGTCTTCAGCCGTCTCAATGTAGATGCACTGAGAGGGACAGACCACCATACAGAGGCCACAGGCCACACACTTGGTCTTGCCACGCTCGTCCTTCTCAAAATACTGGATTCCTCTCCAACGCTTTGCCGGGGGGATTTTCTCCTCCGGGTATTGGGTCGTGATGGGTTTGGAGAAGAACCGATTTAATGTAAGTCCCAAACCTTTTAACAATGGAATAATCATCTTGGACCTCTTTTCTTCAGCCCGTTAGAAAAACTCGCTTATTGAAACGGAGATGATAAAAATATTAGTTCTTTCATTCGGGATGGGATTTAAAGCCCCACCCCTTTCTAACAGGGCTTAACCTTTCAACGAAACGACAAATCCGGTCACTAAAAGATTGATCAGTCCCAGAGGGATCAAGATCTTCCACCCAAACTTCATAATCTGGTCATACCGGAGGCGCGGCATGGTTCCTCGTTCCCAGATGAAAAAAAAGAGGAAGATGAAGAGCTTCGCGCAGAACCAGATAATGCCTGGAATGAAACTGAGTTGAGGAATAATTGGTTGCCATCCTCCCATGAAAAGGGTGACCGCAATGGCAGCAACAGTGACCATATGGGCATATTCTGCCATGAAGAAAAGGGCAAACTTCATGCTGCTGTATTCGATGTTGAACCCGCAGGCGAGCTCTGCCTCTGCCTCAGGCATATCAAAAGGAGTGCGGTTGATCTCAGCCAGGCCACAAATCAATAAAAGTACAAAAGCCACCGGCTGATACCAGATATTCCAATTCCAGATCCCTCCTCCCTGAAGACGGACGATCTCAGTCAGCCTTAAGCTCTGGGAGAGGATGAGGACTCCGACCACCGCGATGCCAAGGGCTACTTCGTAACTGATCATCTGGGCGGCTGCTCGAAGGGAACCGGTCAATCCATACTTATTGCCGGAAGACCAGCCTCCCAGGATAATTCCGAATTCTCCAAGAGAAGCAACGCCGAAGATGTAGAGAAGAGCGATGTCGACATCCGCCACTCGGAGTTTGACTACCCAATTCGTTCCAGGGACCGTGAACTGATCGCCAAAAGGGATGACCGCAAAAATACTGATGGCAGCGATCATCGAAATGGTCGGCGCAAGGACGAAGACAGCTTTGTCCGCCCTTCCGGGAACCAAATCCTCTTTAAAAAAGGCTTTGATCGCGTCCGAAAAGGGCTGAAGTAATCCGAAGGGTCCGCAACGATTGGGGCCAAAACGAATCTGGATATGACCCAAGACCTTCCGTTCCAGCCAGGTCAAATAGGCCACTACGATCATCAGACCGGCGAACACCACCACACATTTGACTATGATCTCAATGAGAAGATATACCAGTTGCATCCTGCTCTCCTACTTTTTCTCTATCCTTCCGATAAAAATTTTGTATTCAGGATGTTGACTCGTCGCATCATATCCAGAAATCAAAAGGTTATTCACAAAAACAGGGAAAAATGTGGTGGCAAAGTAGGTCACCCCTTTCGGGACTGCGCCGGAAATCCGGCAGGTCGTCTCCACCTCACCTCTTGGGGAAATAACTCTTACCCTCTCCCCATCCTTCAGACCTGCCTTCATGGCATCCTCCGGATGAACGTCGATGCTGGAATCAGGAAAAACCTTGGCTAATCCCATGGCTCGCTTGGTCGTCGTTCCAATTCCGTAATGGTAATGGAAACCTCTCGGGATGATCCACAAAGGAAACTTGTCATCGGGCTGTTCTGCGGGGCCTTTATATTCGACGGAAAAGAATCTCTTCTTCCGGCCGTTCTTTGAAGGCCACTGGATTCCGCCCTTTTCCAGGTTGGGGTATGTCGCTCCGGCATAAAAAGGCACCAGCGAGGCAATCTCTTCCATGACCTGAGCCGGGCACTGATATTCCATTGGATAACCCATCTTGGTTGAAAGATCGCATAAGGTCTTCCAGTCTGGTCTCGAATCTCCGACCGGTGAGATAGCCTTCCTCACCCTTTGAATCCTTCTCTCCATGCTGGTGAAGGTCCCATCCTTCTCGGCGAAGCTCACCCCGGGCAAAATCACGTGAGCATAGCTCCCAATCTGAGTCATGAAAAGATCCTGAACCACCAGAAACTCCAATTGTTGGAGCCCGTTCTTCAGCTTCTCTATATTGGGAAGATTGATGAACGGGTCTTCACCAAAGATATAGAGGGCTTTAATCTTTCCCTCGGTGATTTTATCGAAAATCTCCATGTAGGTGAGGCCCGGTTTATACGGAATTCCTCTTTCCCAGATTTCTTCGAATCTCTCTCGTGCCTTTTCATCTTCCACCTTCTGATAACCCGGGAGGAATTCGGAAAGAGAACCCATATCGAAAGCACCCTGAGTATTGTTCTGAGTCAGCAGCGGGTAAACGCCCCCGCCTTCCTCTTCTGTCTCCCCGGTCAACAGCGCTAAGTTGCAGAGGGCTTTGACGATCTCGGTCCCATTGATATGCTGGGTCACGCCAGAGCCAAAGACCATGGCTCTCTTTTTCGCAGACTGATAGAGCTTCGCAGCTCCTTCCAAGTCCGAGTCTAATATGCCTGTTGTCCTCCTGACGAAGTCGGGAGAAAATTTCTCAACAAAGGACCGCAGCGCGTCAAACCCCTCCGTCTTCGACGCAACAAACTCTTTGGAGGGAACACCCTTCTCAATGAGGAGATGAACCAGGCCGTTGATCCAGGCGACGTCCGTGCCTGGAAGAGGCCTCAACCAGAGGTCAGCCCATTTCTCCCACTGGGTCTTCCGGGGGTCGACTACGATAATCTTGGCGCCCCTCTCCCGGATCGCCCTCCTCATCTTGTTGCTGAAGATCAGATTATCGTCGTAGGTATCCGCGCCCACGATGAGAATGAGGTCCGCCTTCATCACTCCATCCATCTCATGAGTCATCGCCCCGAGCCCCGTGGAGGCCATCATCCCGTTGAGAGAAGATCCGCTGGACAGCCGGGCACCGTTATCGATATGATTGGTCTCAATGCAGGCCCTCATCCATTTTTGAAAGAGATAGTTCTCCTCGTTGGTTGCCCTGGAGGAGGAGATTCCCGCGATGGTTCGGCCGCCGTACTTACTCTTTATTTCCCCTAGTTTTGTAACGACCAAACCGAGGGCTTCTTCCCACGAGGTCTCTACAAAAACTCCGGATTTTTTCACAAGAGGTTTTTGAAGCCTGTCGGGGTGGTGAATAAAATCAAAACCAAATCTTCCTTTGACGCAGAGGCTCCCGTGGTTGACCCCGGCCTCCCCTTTTGTGGTCACCTTTACGACTTTCCGATCGGCAAGGGAGTTGAGCTCCAGTTGACAACCGCATCCACAGAAAGTGCAGGTGGTCTGTATTCTATCCAGTTGCCATATTCTTCCCTTGATGGGGCTGAGATTTTCTGTCAAAGCCCCTACCGGACACATGTGGAGGCATTCTCCACAGGAAATACAATTCTCCTTTCGAACGGCCATCACATGAGAGGGAAAGCCGTGTTCCGCCACCTCAAGAACGTCTGCTCCGGGCACATCCACACAAGACTGGATGCAGCGGAGACACATGACACATCGATCGAACCATTGCCGGATAAGAGGGGTTCCGTAGGGAATGCAGGGAAATTCTCTCTTCTCCGGAGGATACTCATTTTTTTCTATCCCGAATTCATAAGTGCGGTTCTGAAGCTGGCATTCTCCTCCGGCATCGCAGACAGGGCAGTCCAAAGGATGGTTGACGAGCAATAATTTTAAGGCCTCGTGCCTCATCTTCTCCACACGCTCGGTGCGGGTGTGAACCACCATCCCCTCGAGCACCGGCGTCGCACAAGAGGCCATGGGCATCTCCGCACCCTCGACATCAACCAGACAGATACGACAGGACTTTAGCAAACTTAATCTGGGGTGATAACACAGGGTAGGAATATAAATCCCGTTTTCTTTGGCCACCTCATAGATCGTTTGATCCGGCCTTCCAGTAATCTCTTTGCCGTCAATGCTTAGCTTTAACATTCTTTATGAAGCCTCCAGCCTCAATCTTTCCGAGATGCCGAAACAAGTTCGGCATGACATGAATGAGTCACATCACAGTCATTCTGAACATGCCCTGAAACAAGTTCAGGGTCTTCGATTTCAGAATCTGGTTATTTAAACTGCAAACAGCCCGACCCGCACACACCGGAGACAACGCTCCGCTTCTTTCTGAGCCACCGGAATGGAAAATCCCTCTTCCACTTCATCGAAGATCCATTTTCTCGAATCAGGAGGAAGCAACGTCAACATCGCCCTCTTCTGTCCGCCCGGGAGTCCAACCTTCTCATTCTTGTTATAAACCTTGATCTTCTCAACCGTGGCTTCCAGACGTTCTTCCTCAGATTCTTTCACCTCCATCCCGCGTAGGTAGAGGTCGATCTTGTCAGCGGCCCTCTTCCCATGACCCGCTGCACGGACTAAAACATCCGGTCCGGTCACGCAGTCCCCTGCTGAAAAGATCCCCGGCCGGCTGGTCAGGAAAGTTCCTTCCTGGATGGCAATGGTGGATCGTTTCGTCGTTTTCACTCCGTTCTTCTCTTCAAGAAAGGAGAGATCGATCGCCTGTCCAATGGCGGGGATAGCGATATCTGCCTCAATGAAGAACTCTGAGCCTTTGATCGGAACGGGTCTGCGCCTCCCGCTTTCATCCGGTTCTCCCAATTCCATCCGGATGCATTCCATCCCTGCCACCTTTCCATCCTTCTCAACAATCCGGACAGGATTGCACAGGTAATGGAATTTGACACCCTCTTCTTCTGCGTCATGGATTTCCACCCGGTCGGCGGGCATTTCCTTCTTCGTCCTTCGATACACCAGGTTCACATCCGCCTTTCCAATACGGAAGGACGATCGGACGCAGTCGATGGCCACATTTCCGCCGCCGACCACGACCACCTTTTTTCCTTCGGGATAAGGGTCTCTTCCAAGATTGATCTCCAGGAGGTAATAAACGCCAGGAATGAATCCTTTATAGCCTTTATCTTCTCCCTCAACGCCCATGGGTGTATTGGTCTGCGCTCCCACACCGATGAAGATGGCCTTATACCCCTGCTCAAACATCTGAGAGATGGTGATATCTTTCCCCACTTGAGTGTTATACCGAATCTCAACTCCTAACCGCTTTACCGTCTCCGCTTCGTATCCAACAATATTTCTCGGTAGGCGATAGTCCGGAATCCCCATCGCCGCCATGCCGCCCGGTTCTCCTAATCTTTCGAAGATCGTGACGGGATATCCTTTCAGAGCAAGATAATACGCACAGGAAAGGCCTGCCGGGCCTGCTCCGATGACGGCCACTTTTTCCGGCCGCATCTCCTCTTTCCTCATGGAGGGTTCATTCCTCTTCTCCATTTCGTAGTCGGCGACGAATCGCTTGAGCCATTTGATGGAAATACATTCATCCACATTTCCCCGACGGCAGTTATCCTCACACGGCCGAACACAGACCCTTCCCAGGATTCCGGCGAGACACGTCGCTCCCCGGATCGCGGCAAGAGACTCTTCGAATCTTCCTTCCTTGATCAACTCGATGTAACGCGTAATCGGAAGGTGAGAAGGACAGGCACTTTCGCACGGCGCGGTCACCTTGACTTTATACTCCTGTCGAGGAATTTTTTTCTGCAATTGGATCGCACCCGAAAATTGGTCGTCATAGTGATCGATGGCGTCCAGCACAGGCTTCGGGGCCGTCTGTCCCAGGTTGCATTTGGAACTCTTCAGGATCATCTCCCCCAAATATTTCAAATTCTTTAAATCATCGGCCTTCCCCTGACCATCCGCAATCCGATTCATGGTGGTTGCCATGATCCGGGTCCCGACGCGGCAGGGGGTGCACTTTCCACAGGACTCCTTCTGAACCTCTTCCATGTAAGCCCGGATCAAATCGACCACATCGACGTCAGGGTCTCTGACGACAATCCCGTCCCACCCGATGAAGGCTTTGATCTTTCTCTCTTTGTCAAATTCCAGGGGGAGATTCACAGCGGCAACAGGTTGTCTCTCTGCTTCAGGTTTTCCCCGATTATCCGTGACCACTCCGCCCCAACTACTAAAAAGAATATCTGTCATAAGAACCTCTCGAATATCGCTATCGCCGTGCGCTAAGCGCTCAGCGTTAATTACCGATCGATTTCCCCAAGAACGATGTCAATGCTCCCGATCGTTGAAATCACATCAGCAATGAGGCTTCCCTCGATCATCCTCGGAAGTGCGCTCAAGTTGGCAAAGGACGGGGTTCGAATTCTGAAACGGAACGGACGGTTCGATCCGTCGCTCACAATATAAAATCCCAATTCTCCTTTCGAGGCTTCTACGCTGGCATAAGTTTCACCCACCGGAGGTTTGAAGCCTTCACAGACAATCTTAAACTGCCGGATTAATGCGGCGATATCTTTGGTCACATCGTCTTTCGGCGGAAGGGTGACGCGGGGATCATCTGCCATAATCGGTCCCTTGGGTAACCGTTCCACAGCCTGCTCGACAATGGAATTAGACCATTCCATCTCTCTCAGGCGGACGTTGTACCGATCATAGACATCTCCAACCGAACCGATGGGGATATCGAAGTCAAACTCCTCATAACTCGAATACGGAAAAGCTTTTCTCACATCATATTTCACCCCGGAACCCCTCAAGGTAGGACCCGTCACTCCCCAGCTGATCGCATCCTCCTTAGAGATAATTCCGACTCCCTTGGTACGCTCCATCCAGATCACGTTCTTTGTCAACAGGGTTTCGTACTCTTTCATGTGGCCCGGAAAGGCTCGCACAAACGATTTGACTTTCTCCTCAATCCCCTCCGGAAGATCTTTTGAAACCCCGCCGATCCTCAAGTAGGTTGGGGTAAGCCTCCCGCCCGCAACCTCCTCAAAGATCCTCAGAATATCCTCCCTTTCCCGAAAGGTATAGAAGATCGGAGTCGTCGCCCCCATATCCAAAACGTGAGTCCCCAACCAGATGAGATGAGCGGCAATCCTCTGAAGCTCAGCCATCATGACTCTTAGGTATTGAGCCCGTTTGGGAACCTCAAGGCCTAAAAGTTTCTCCACAGCCAAAACATAGGCCAGGTTGTTACCCATTGCATTGGTATAATCCAAACGGTCGGTGAACGGAATGGATTGATGGTAGGTTTTGGTCTCAGCCAGTTTCTCTATCCCTCGATGAAGATGGCCGATGTGGGGAGTCGCCTTGACAATCACCTCTCCATCCAATTCCAACACAATCCTCAATACCCCGTGAGTCGCAGGGTGTTGGGGTCCCATATTGATGGTCATTAACCGCGTCTCTGCCATTTCAACTCCGTTCGACACAGCGGCTTAAACGCCGTGAAATTGCTCAGGCTTGACCCTGGGCGGCACCTTTATCCCGGCCCTAGAAGCGGGTGCTTGCGCGCCGCCGAAGGGTCAAACCTCGGGAACAAAGGGTTTATCGAAATCCGGCCCTTGTGCCGGATAATCTTTTCTTAAAGGGTAACCATCATAACCATCCCAGAGCAGAATTCTTCTCAGGTCAGGATGATTTTCAAAGCGAATTCCGAAGAGGTCATAGGCTTCCCGCTCATACCAGTTTGCCACCTTCCAGATCGATTCGACGCTTGGAATCGATTCCTCCTCTCCCAGTCTCGTCTTGAGCCGCAATCTCTGAGAGTTTTTCACCGAACAAAGAAGATAGACGATTCCGAAACGAGGGGTTTGTGGAAAAAAGTCTAAGCCGCAGAGGTCGGTGAGTAAGTGAAACTGGAGATCCGGGTCGGAGTGGAGAAATTTACAGACCTCATAGATTTCTCCTTTGGAAACCCAAACCGTGACCTCGCCGCGAAACGTCGTCACCTCTAATATGGAATTTGGAAATTTCCCTTTCAACTTCTCAACTGCCGAAATGGTTTCAGCCATACGATCCCCTTCTTACTTCAATTCCAGCGTGCTGCGAACGTTCTTTCGATCCGCAAGCGTCTCTTTCTCGATTTTCTTCTGGAGTTTTACCAGGGCGGCAAGCAGGCCTTCGGGTTTGGGAGGACAACCCGGGACATAAAAATCGACAGGAAGGATTTGATCGACTCCCTGCACGACGCTGTAACTCCTGAAGTAACCACCCGAGCACGCACAGGCTCCATAAGCAATCACCCACTTGGGCTCCGGCATCTGCACATAGATCCGCTTGACCATTGGGGCCATCTTTTTGGTCAATGTCCCTGCAACGATCATCAAATCTGCCTGCCGGGGCGACGGCCTGAAAACCTCTGACCCAAATCGAGCAATATCCCAGGTCGCCATACTGGCAACCATCATTTCCAGAGCGCATCAGGCCAAGCCAAAAGTGACCGGCCAGATCGAATACTTTCGACCCCAGTTGACCACCTTATCCAGGATAGGAAGAAAAGGCGTTTTTTCAAGGTAGGTTTCTATTCCCATTCCAATGCTCCTTTTTTCCAGATGTAAATATAGGCGATGATTAGGATTCCGATGAACACAGCCATTGACACGAAGGCAAAGACCTTAAACTCTTTGAAGACCACTGCCCACGGATAGAGGAAGACGACCTCGATATCGAAGAGAAGAAAAAGCATGGCGATGATGTAGTACTTGATCGGTATCCTACCGAAGCTTGAGCCAAAGGTCGTCATTCCACATTCATAGGGAGCTTGCTTGACGGCCGAAGGTTTTCTTTGGCCTAATAGAGCGGAGGCCGCAATGGCGAAAAGGGAAAAAGCAACGGCAATGCCGATGTAGATGAGGATGGCAAGGTACTCTGTTAGCATATTCCCCCCTTATCCCGGCAAAAGGAGCAACACCCTTCAATGTCGGGATGTCGATCCACGGCGATTATACTAATGGTTATCTTTGTTCGCCTGTGAGAGATGTTTGTGAAAAGTTTCTTGTTCCCGCAACAAACTACAAAATTGCCTTTCTTTTGTCAAGAAAAATTTTGTTAATGACATGGCTTTCACGATTTTTGCGTATTTTCCTGTTTTTATTTGATATTCTTCCTCCAAAAGTTAATCGAATTCAAAAGCCAAAATTCAATTCGTGAAATAATTAACATTTTTATCTGCGAATTTTTATTGATATCGATAGTTTGAATATGGTGGGCAACAGTCTTGGGCTACTCGTTTCGCGAATTATTCTGGCTGGTGCTACAAATGAGCTGGGGTTGATGAAGAGATACTCTTCTCTGATCTGTTCATCTTTTGAATCTTCACTGCGCAGACCTTAAATTCTGGGATCTTGGCAATAGGATCAAAAGCTGGATTCGTCAACATATTAGCTGCACTCTCCACAAAATGGAAAGGAATGAAGATTGTATTTTTCTCCATCCGCTCGCTGAGGTCGGCTTTAATCTCTATCTCCCCTCTCCTGGAGAGAACCCGAATCTTCTCCCCTTGAGCAATCCCGAGTTCCTTGGCCAGTCGGGGGTTGATCTCGGCAAAACCATCTTCTACTTCCTTGTTTAAGGAGGGAGACCGCCGCGTCATCGTTCCGGTATGGTAGTGAACATAGATCCTGCCTGTGGTCAACATAAAGGGATAATCCTTATCCGGTAATTCCTCAGGCGGAAGATATTCAACCGCATGAAACAGACCCAAGCCGCGAGTAAACCGATCCTTGTGCAAGTATGGAGTACCTGGATGCGCCCGGTTCGGACAGGGCCAGTGGAGCCCATCTTTTTCAATACGGTCATAATAAATACCGCCATAGCTTGGAGTCAACTGGGCAACCTCTTCCAGAATTTGAAAGGGATGGTCATATTTCATTGGATAGCCCATCCGGTTGGAGAGATCGCAAAGGATCTCCCAGTCCTGCCGAGACATCCCGATGGGTTCAATCGCCTTTCTCACCCGCTTGACTTTTCTCTCTGTATTGGTGAATGTCCCATCTTTTTCAGCCACGGAAACTCCCGGTAGAACAACATGGGCGAGCTGTGCAGTCTCTGTGAGAAAGATATCCTGAACGACGAGGAAGTCGAGTGCCTTGAGCGATTTTTCCACATGCTGGATATCGGCATCGCTCACCATGGGATTCTCGCCCAAGATGAACATGGCCTTGACTTCCCCTGCTGTGGCTGCCTTCAGCATCTCCGTTACGGTCAGTCCAGGCTTTGCAGGCAACTTGACCTTCCACGCCTTTTCGAATTTTTCTGCAATCTGTACATCTGAAACAGATTGATAACCCGGGTAGACGTTTGGGAGACCGCCCATGTCACAGGCGCCTTGCACATTGTTTTGGCCCCGAAGGGGATTGACCCCTGTGCTCTCTCTACCAATCATTCCGCAAAGCATAGCCAAGTTGGCCAGAGACTTGACATTGTCCACCCCTGTGATGTGCTGAGTGATCCCCATCGCGTAGATGATTGAGGAGGAGCCGGATCGGGCATAGGCCTCTGCCATTTTTTTGATATCTTCCGCCTTCACCCCTGTGATCTTTTCAACATTTTCCGGAGTGTAGGTTTCCACTACCTTTCGAAACTCTTTAAAGCCCTCTGTCCTCTCTTCGACAAACTTATGATCGTGCCACCCCTCTTTTAGAATGACATTCATCATCCCATTGATGAGGGCGACATCGGTCCCGAGTTGATGACGGACGTAGATATCAGCATAAAACGCAAGATGAATTTTTCTAGGATCTGCGACAATGAGCTTGGCCCCTTTTTCTTTTGCCTTTAGAATCCTTGAACCAATGAGAGGGTGGGCTTCGGTCGTATTGGAGCCAATGATAAAAATGCATTTGGCATCTTCAATCTCCGCAATGGAGTTCGTCATGGCCCCACTCCCAAAGGCGGCGGCTAGCCCAGCCACCGTTGAGGAGTGTCAGAGCCGGGCGCAGTGGTCAATATGATTCGTCCCCACTACTGCTCGAGCCAATTTCTGGAGGAGATAATTCTCTTCGTTGGTGCACTTGGCCGAGGTGAGAAAAGCAATGCTATTGGAACCACTCTCTTCTTTGATTTTCTTGAGCCGGGAAGCAACCTCATCGAGGGCTTCATCCCAGGTGACTTCCTGAAATTGCCCGCCCTTCCTGATCAGAGGCTTTGTCAGTCGATCGCCGCTATTGACGAATTCATGAAGATTCCAGCCCTTGATGCAGAGCCCTCCTTGATTGACAGAATCCGTTTTGCAAGGCAACGTTCCGACCAGCTCTCCATCCAAAACCTCCAGATAGAGACCGCACCCGCACCCGCAATAACCACAAGTCGTTAGAACCGTCCTGTACTCCATCTTCGCCTCTTTCTACTTGTTGACATCAGATAAATCTAAAGTGACTTCCCCTAAAAGGTTTAAGGGAGATTTCGCCTCGTCTGCCTCGCCGGTCCTGTAGCCAAAAATATCCATCACCATTTCTCCCACCTTCTTATAAAGGGTACGAACAGGGATGCTTGAAGGACAAGCCTCTTCGCAGAGTCCACAGTCGATACATCGACCGACCATATGGACCGCCCGGCTGAGGTGGAAAGTCGGATTTTCAGGAGGAAGTTTGCCGGTCAAGATAAAATTTCTGTCTTCGAGGCTGCAGGCCTCGCAAAAACACATGGGACAGACATCTCTGCAGCCGTAACATTTGATGCATTTATTGAACTGATTCAACCAGTACCTTAACCTCTCCTTCTGGTTCATCCCTTCGATTTTTTGCAGACGTTTGCTCTTGGAAATCCCTTCTGTCTTTTCCCCTACTACCCACTTCGACGGAAAGGGTTTGTAGCATTCACACGCTTCGGCCAATTCCCTGCCGCAGGCAACCCCAACAGGAACGACTCGATCCTTGCGAAGCTGATTCCATTTAAAGAGCTCCGTCAGCCCTCTTTCATCGCATCCCCTCACCATCACACCCAGCGTCAGCTCAGGGTACTGATCCGCCACCTTGAGGAGGACTTTGTTCAGAGGATACCGCGTCTCCCCCACCCACAGAGACTCCAGATCCTCTAAGTGATCTTTCGTGAACAGGTGAGGCCCTGGGTGGCCCTCTTGCAGCCTGAGGCCAATAAACCCGGCAATCTCTTCCGATTTAAGAAGCTCCTTCACTTTTTCTAACATCCCCTTCATCTTTCCACCCTGTCTGAAATCTTTGAGCTTTGTTATGCGCTATGCCTTTATCAGTATGCCGTCCTGAGATGCGACGGTCCCAGTTCCTTAATTTTCTGAGTAAAGTTTCGGATCACCTCGGCAAACCGCACGCCCTCCGCCGAGGAGATCCAATCAAGATACAACCTCTCTTCTTGAAACCCTGTAAATCTCAAGAGTTCTCTTAATACGGCCATACGCTTAATGGTCATATAGTTTCCTTTAATGTAGTGGCAGTCTCCGATGTGGCAGCCGGCAACCAGAACTCCATCCGCTCCTTTCTGAAAGGCTTTCAGAATATGATGGGGAGAGATCGTGGCGGTGCACATCACGCGAATCGTCCGGGTGTTGGCCGGGTACTGAAGCCTGCTGACCCCGGCGAGGTCGGCACCTCCGTAGCTGCACCAATTGCAAAGAAAAGAAATAATCTTGGGTTCGAAACCTTGTGGGCTTTGCATCTCTTTTGCCATACGATCTTCTTCCTTTATCCTGGAAAATTATAATGACTCAAAGGCCTTCTCAATCTGGGCGTAGATCTGATCGTACCTAAACCCCCTCAAGGCGATGCTTCCCGAAGAACACGTGGCCGCGCACCCTCCGCATCCTTTGCAAAGAACCTCATTGACTTCACACTTCGCCTCTTCTTTCCCATAGGAAATGGCCGTGTACGGGCAGACATCGATGCAGCCCTGGCAGCCCACACAGAGTTCCTTGTCGATGTGAGCGATCGCCCCTTCCGTCTCCAGCTTCTCCTTGGACAAGATGGTGCTTGCCCTCGAGGCCGCTGCGTTGGCCTGGGAGACACTCTCTTCAATCGTCTTCGGATTATGACAGAGGCCACACAAGTAGACTCCGTCTGTTGCAAAATCGACGGGCCGGAGTTTCATATGGGCTTCCAGGAAGAAGCCATCCTGGTTGATGGGGACTTTGTAAGACTGAGAAAGGACTTTGTTATCCTCAGGAGGAAGGATTGCCGTAGCCAACTGTAGAAGATCCGTCTGGATGGCAAACCTCTCTCCCAGAAGTGCATCGGTGATCTCCACCTGAAGAAGATCCTTCCCATTTTCCCGGACCTTCGTCACGACGGGCGGGTCTTCCGGATCAAATCGAAGGAACACAATCCCTCGCTCTCTGGCCTCATTGAAGAAGTCCTCCATCAGCCCGTAAGTCCTCATATCTCGGTAGAGGATATAGACATTCATTTCGGGATTCAGCTCCTTCAGCTTCAAGGCATTTTTGACCGACTTTCCGCAACAAACGCGGCTGCACCATGGGTGTTCATCATTCCGAGAGCCGACGCACTGAATCATCACCAGATTACTGCAATTCGCATATTCTTCAGGATGGAGGGCCAGTCCTTCTTCAAGTTCAAGGCCTGTCACCACCCGCTCATCTTTTCCGTAATAATATTCTTCCGGCTTGTGCTCCCGGCCACCGATGGCGAGAATCGTGATTCCGTGCCGGACCTCCTCTTCGGTACCGTTCCCAACATTCAATCGGGTGACGAAGTTTCCGACATAACCCGAAGAATCGGCCACTCGGCTCGACAAATAGACCCGTATCTTGGGATGATCCATGATTCTAGCAATTTGTTGATGCAAAAAGGCCTGTACGTCTCCCCCGTTTAAGGTCCGGTAAATCCGGCTCGCCACCCCACCCAGGCGATCCGATTTTTCAACCAGGCTGACTTCAAAACCCTGATCGGCAAGGTTCAACGCACTCGCCATTCCCGCAATGCCTCCCCCGATCACGAGAGCGGTTGGGGTGAGATCAACCGGCATGCGTTTTAGAGGTTCGATTAATCTCGCCTTGGCCACGGCCATCCGAACCAGATCCTTTGCCTTCTCCGTGGCCCCCTTCGGATCCTGTGCATGGACCCATGAACACTGGTCCCGAATGTTCGCCATCTCAAAAAGGTACTGATTCAAACCACCCTCTTTCAAAGTTTCTCTAAAGAGAGGTTCGTGGGTCCTGGGACTGCAGGAGGCAACCACCACCCGGTTGAGGCGATGTTCCAATATCTTCTGTTTAATGATCTCCTGAGTATCCTGGCTGCAGGTATACAAATTGTTGTCTGTAAAGACCACATTGGGAAGGATCTTTGCATACTCGGTGACTTCGGGGACGTTCACGACAGCTGCGATGTTGATGCCGCACTTACAGACGAAAACCCCGATCCTCGGTTCCTCTCCGGCAACCTCCTTTTCCGGAGGATACTCTTTCTTCCTCGTGAGGGTGTGCCTCGCCGAGGCAAGCAAAGCCGAAGCCCTGGCTGCCGCTCCGCTCGACTGCATCACGGTTTCAGGGATATCCTTGGGACCGTTGAAGGCTCCGCACGAAAATATCCCGTCCCTGGTCGTATCCACGGCCATGAATTCTCGAGATTTGCAGAATCCGTATTGGTCAAGCTCGATTCCAAGTTTGTCAGCCAGCTCCTTTCCCTCTTTAGGCGGATGAAGACCCGCGGAGAGGACGACCAGGTCGAAAGATTCTCGTTCGGTCTTACCGTCCTCAGTGGTAAACCGAACAGAGAGCTCACCTGTTCCATCAGGCGATTCGACGCCATACACTTTGGAGCGAATGAATTTCACACCATGGGCTTTCTTCGCCTGTTCGTAGTACCGATCGAAGTCCTTCCCGTAAGTCCGCATATCCATAAAGAAGATCGTCGTATCAAGAGGCTGCTCGCTGTGCTCCATGGCGATCTCGGCCTCCTTGATTGCAAACATGCAGCAAACAGAACTACAGAAGCCACACCCGTTCGCCGGATCCCTTGACCCTACACATTGGATCCAGGCCACTCTTCGAGGGGCTTTTCCATCAGAGGGTCTTCGTAAATGGCCCTCAAAGGGGCCCGATGCGCTCAATATCCGCTCGAACTCTGTCGAGGTCACCACATTCGGCAATCTTCCATAGCCGAGTTCGTAGAGAGGCGTGGGATCATATTCCTCAAAGCCGGGGCTGGCGATGATGGCTCCCACCTCGAACTCCAAAGTCGTATCGCCCCTTTTGTGATCGATGGCCTGGGCCTTACATGCAGCAACGCACATCAAGCACTCACAACAGATGCCGCAGTTGAGACACCTCTTCGCTTCCTCCAGGGCCTGCTTTTCTGAAAACCCGAGCTCCACCTCTTCAAAACCAGCTTTCCTCCTTGCCACGGAAAGATGCTGCATCCGCTGCCGAAGACTTGTCTCTTGACCGAGAGGGATTCCACTGAGATCCCATTGTTTGGCCTTCTCACGTAACTGCCGACCCTGCCGTAAATCCTCAGCACGCAGATAACGATCAATCGATTCCGCTCCGCGCTTTCCGGCCTCCACTGCGCCAATAGCGATCCACGGACCGGTCTGAGCATCACCTCCTGCAAAGACACCCTGTCGACTCGTAGCCAAGGTGAGAGGATCGACATCTACCGTCCCAGCCTTCGTGACCTTAACTCCGCTCGATTCCAAGAACCCCGCCTCAGGAACCTGACCGATGGCCACGACGACCATGTCCGCACCGACATAAAACTCAGACCCCTCAATGGGTACAGGCCGACTCCTACCGCTGGCATCGAGAGGACCCAAACGCATCCGGATACACCGTAACCCCCTCACCTTTCCCTCTTCCTCCACCAGTACTTCAATCGGAGCAGCAAGATAGGTGATCGTTACTCCTTCAGACATGGCGGCCTCTATCTCTTCATCACTGGCCGGCATCTCCTGCCTGGACCTCCGATAAAGAATGGCCACTTCCTTCGCCCCCAGCCTTAAAGCCGATCGCGCTCCATCGATGGCCACATTCCCACCGCCGACGACCACAACCTTTTGGCCAATCTCCATCTTCCTGCCAAGATTAAAATCCCGCAGAAATTTCACTCCCGAAACAACTTCCTTGGCACCCTCACCTCTGATGTTGAGGGGTAAATTTCCATGAGCGCCCATCGCCAGGAAGACCGACTTGTAGCCCTCTTCGAAAAGCCCATCCAACGTCAGGTCTCCGCCAATGGGGGTGTTTACCCTGATTTCCACCCCGAGATCTGTCACGGCCTTGACCTCGTCGGCTAATATATCCCTTGGCAATCGGTACTCAGGAATCGCTACGGAAAGCATTCCGCCCACTACGGGCAATGCCTCAAAGACCGTCACCCCATAACCGCGCAATGCCAGATAGTAAGCGCACGCTAACCCGGCCGGTCCGGAACCCACCACGGCCACTCGTTCAAGCCTTCGCTCAGCAACCGTAGGCTTCGTATCACCGTTACTGGACTTCACCCGATCCGCCACATAACGCTTGAGGCCGCAAATGGCAACGGGTTCATCGACCAACTCGCGATTGCATACCCCCTCGCAAGGGTGAGGACAGATCCGACCCAATATCCCGGGGAAGGGAAGGTCTCTCTTGATAACCTCCAAAGCATCCTGATACCTCCCCTGAGAGGCAAGGGCCACGTAACCCTGAACGTTCACACCAGCAGGACAGGCCATCACACATGGAGGCCTCTCCGCCTTTTCGATGGCATAGACATTCGGAATGGACTGCGCATAGGGAATATAGGTGGCCTTCCTCTTGGCCAGGCCCCCCTGATATTCGCTGGACAGTTCAACCGGACAAACCCGGGGACATTCGCCGCAACCGGTGCACTTTGACGGGTCGATATATCTGGTGTGCTCCTTCACTCGAACCCGGTATCGTCCCGGTTCGCCTTCGACGTCCAGAATCTCAGCATAGGACAAGATCTTCACATTCAGGTGTCGACCAAGCTCGACGAGCTTGGGAGAGAGGATTCACATGGCACAATCGTGAGTGGGAAAGGTCTTATCCAACTGAGCCATGACCCCTCCGATGCCGGGAGCCCTCTCTACCACATAGACGAAATAACCCGATTCGGCCAGGTCGAGAGAGGCTTGAATTCCGGCAATGCCTCCTCCCACCACCATGACGGCTCCAACCTTGTCATTCTTTGTCGGCAACGTAACCCGATCCATAGGTTCTCCCATTTCATTCTAATTAAAATTTAGATTCCAGAATTTTGATCTGAAATCTGCAACCTGCCATGTAAAGAATTCGGCATTCGTCTCTCAAGATGTTCCGTTCTGGCAATCTCTTCGATGATCCGAGGAATCGCTTCCTCCACCAATGGAGAACAGGTCTCGCAGAAAGTCTGGTTGTCTTCGACCTCAATGGCGTATATTCGAATCTCTCCAGGGATTTCCATTCCCAACCGTTTGCCCAACTCCAAGGCCGTGGCCAGGTTGATATCGTGAGGACAGCTCAAGTGGAGAGTTGAATGAAGATCGTCCAAATCCAATCGATAGAGATCCCCTGGTTTTCCCCCTTCGGTCTTGATACTGTCTACAATAATGAGTCGATCGTAAGAATGGATGACGTCCAGGATATCGATATTAGCAAAACTCGACTCCTCGACATGGACCTCCTCCTCTGTTACCTTCTCTCCAAGCTCCCTCACGACCTTCAGACCAACAGAGTCATCTTTCAGTATGGAATTGCCTAATCCCAATAACAGAGTTCTCATCGTCTCAATCCGCCAGTTCCAAAAGGCACACCTAACTGCCTTTTCAACATAAAATCAGGGTTAGCCCCTGGTAATCGTCCTCAATATCTCCCCCTGGGGCCCCTTGATGACCACCTGCAATGGCATCTGTCCCGGCAGGGAATGGGTTGCACAGCTGAGGCACGGGTCATAGGCGCGAAAGGCCATTTCGATCCTGTTGAGAAGGCCCTCCGTGACAATTGTACCCGCCTTAATCAAGCCTTGCGCGGCCTTCCGGATAGACATGCATATTGGAGCGTTGTTATTGGTCGTCCCGACGATGAGATTCACCTTGGTTACCATTCCTTTTTCATCGGTCTTGTAATGATGATACAGAGTTCCTCTCGGTGCCTCCACCACTCCAACGCCTTCATCAGGAATCTTATTCGGGATAATCCTCACCTTGGGGTCTGTGATTTCGATATCCTGAACCAGCTCCAACTGCCTTTCCGCGGCATAGAGGAGTTCCACCAATCTCGCCCAGTGCATGGCTAAGGTCGAGTGGACTGGCTTTCCTCCGAGGGTATCGAAATATTTCTCATAAGCCTCCTGGGCCAGAGGGGTCGCCATCCCATCCGCCACGTTGAGCCTTGCCAATGGCGCTGCCCGATAGACTCCGCTCTTTGGACCCTCCACAAACCCCTTCCATCCGATCTTCTTTAGGAAGGGGAATTTCAAATAAGACCACGGTTCTACATGTTCCTTGATATGCTGGAGGTAGTCCGCCGGTTTGAATTTGGCAATCTCCTTGGCTTCGGTGTCAACGACCCGGACCATGCCATCGTAGAAGTTAACCTTATTGTTTCGGTCCACAAGCCCCATATAATTAGTTACGGTCTGATAGGCATCACTCAGAATGAGATCCACATACGCCTGGTTTTTCAGGACTACATCGTCGAAGAGCTTAAGTCCGAATTTTGCGAATTCCAGGTTCACCTTGGCCATTTCTAAAATCCTCTTCCGCTCCTCCTCGGTGATACCTTTGCTCACCCCTCCAGGCAGGCTCCAAACCAGATGGGTGGCGCGTCCAGCAATGGTTCTCTGGATATCTTGAGAATGGGCTCTATTCTTGATGACCTCTTTCCCGATCTCTAAGCCAACCTTGTTGATCAGACCAAGGATATTCCTCTCAGCAGGCTTTGCATCAGGACCCAACACGAAATCGGGAGCTGCCAGGGCATAAAAATGTAGGGTGTGGCTGTGGACATAATGGGCAGAATAGAAGAGCTCCCGAAGTTTCTTGGCCGCCCGCGGAGGATCAGTCTTATAAACGGCATCTACGGCCTTACCCGAGGCCAAATGGTGTGCCCCAGGTCAGACGCCACAGATCCGAGGGACGATCCGGGGAAGTATTTCCACGGGTCGTCCCAAGCAGAAGACCTCAAATCCTCTCAGCTCAGGGACCTGGAAGTAAGCATTTTCCACATTCCCCTGGTCGTTCAGAAAAATCTCGATCTTGCCGTGTCCTTCCAATCGGGTGATCGGATCAATCGATATCGTTTTCATAGAAACCTCTTCTTCCTCAATGCCGAAGCAGGCAACCCGAAGCGATAAAATGTCCCTAAGGGATCGACGATTCCATCGATGATCTTTTCGATCTGCTCGGGGTCCTGAGAATCGATGATGGAACTAACCGCGCTTAACATCTTCGCCCCTTGGTCCGTCACATCGGGCGGAGGTCCGTAACATCCTTCACACGGCATGTTGGACCGAATGCAACGAGGTGGGTCGCTGCACCCGCCCCGAGTTGCCGGGCCAAGACAGATGAGCCCCTGCTCCAAAAAGCAGCGTTCGGGATCGAATAAAATCTCTTGAGGACGGTAAAAAACCTTTACCTTCTTCTCCTCCCTTTTTCTTGGGCATGAATCGCAAAGGGCCTTATCGAGGGCACCAACGACAGCTCCTTTGGGAGGCAAATTCCCTGTTACGATGGCCTGGACCACTTCGAGGATACGAGCAGATTCCGGAGGACAGCCAGGTAAATAGTAGTCCACCTCCACCACCTGATCTAAGGTCATGACCGCATCGTAAAATTTGGGCAATTTTAGTTTTCCCTCTGGGACGGAGGTAATCTCCTGAGGGTAGACTCCCTTCTGTGAAACCGTTGAAGGAGATCCGTGATAGACATAATCCAGAATATCCTGTCTCCTCTTCTCATTGGCAAGCCCCGGGATTCCGCCCAACTGGGCGCAGGCCCCCAAGGCCACCATCACCTTCGATTTCTGACGAAGCAGTTTAGCAATATGTTCGTTCTCCGAATTTCGAACGGCGCCACTGAAGAGGCAAACGTCGATGCTTTTGTCGGCCATCTCCTCCACATCGCGATATTTGAAATCCAAGGCAACGGGCCAAAAGAGGATATCCGCAGCCGCCGCGATATCGAGCAACTTCTCATGGGTGTCCACCACGGCGACATCACAACCCCCGCAGGCTGCACCCCAATAAATCGCAAACTTCAATTTCCCCATAACCCTTTCCCTTCCTGCCCTCAGGAAAATTGTCTGAGGGGACCTAATCTCCGAAGTTCTTCTGTGATCTGGCCCACCAGGCCGGCAAAACGCTTCCCCTCAGCCACGGAGACCCACTCCAACCTCAACCTTTCCTTTTCCAGACCGAACTGCTCCAACGTCTTCTGAAGCAACCGATAGCGCCTCAAGGCATTGTAGTTTCCGTTTCGGTAGTGACAGTTTCCCAGGTGGCATCCCAGGATCACAACTCCATCAGCCCCTTTCTTGAAGGCCTCAATGACCACTTCTGGATCAACAGAACCGGAACACATGACCCGAATGAGTCGGAGGTTTGGAGGATACGAAGCCCCTTCAACCCCGGCAGCATCTACTCCCATCTGGGAACTCCAGTTGCAGTAAAATCCAATAATCTTTGGCTCAAAATTATCCATAAACCCGCCCCTCAAATAAACCTTTAAATCCAAATTTCAAAATTCCTGCCTACCGGCAGGTAGGCAAATGTCCAATGAATATCAAACTAAGGCTTTAGCCTTGATTCCAGGTCAACCCTAAAGGGTTGAGTCACACTTTGCATTTGATTTGTTCTTTGAGCCTTAGCATTCTAGCTCAACCTCCGAGATACGCGCCTACCATAGCCATCATCTGTTCTTTCTTAAACCCTTTGAGTTGTGCCGCACCCGTTGGGCACGCACCGCAGCAAGTCCCACAGCCCTTACAGACGAGCTCATCAACTTTAGCCACGTTCTCCTCTGGGACAACAGCGATCGCACCGTAAGGACAGAGGGCTTCACAAACCTTGCAACCACAGCAAACCGATTCCTTTACCGTAGAGACAATTCCGTCAGTGAGCAGGGATTCACGACTTAGAAGGGTCATGGCCCGCGAGGCCGCGGCCTTACCCTGATAGATGCTTTCCACAATCGAGATAGGGCTTCGGGCCATCCCTGCCACAAAAATCCCCTCTTGCATGAAATCGACCGTGCTCAATTTCTCGTAGGCTTCCTTAAAGAACCCATCCTCGTTCAAAGGAACACGAAGGATCCTGGAGAGGATGTGGTTATCCTCAGGCGGTAAGACGGCTGAGGCCAGCACCAGAAGGTTCGCATCGATCTCCATACGCTCACCGAGGATGATGTCATGGACCGTCACCCTCAGAATATCTCCCACGGCCTTCACCTCTGGGATTCGATCCAAGTCGTAGCGAATGAAAATAACCCCCTTCTCTCTCGCCTCCTGATAGTAGGATTCTCGAAACCCATAGGTTCTCATATCGCGATACAGGATATAAACGTTCATCTTAGGATTGAGGGTCTTGAGGCTGATCGCGTTCTTGACGGACTTGGCACAGCAAAGTCTGCTGCAATAAGGCCTTACCTCGTTTCGAGAACCCACACACTGAATCATCACGATCGTTTGACTCTGCGCTACCCTTTCAGTTCTCCGGTCGATCTCCTCCTCCAACTCCACTGAGATCAGGACCCTGGGATCCTGTCCGTACAGATATTCGTCGGGTTTGTACTCTCGACCTCCTGCGGCAATGATCGTCACTCCATGCTTGATCTCCCTTTCTTCTCCCGAGGTGGCCCTGATGCGACTCGTGTAATCCCCCACTCGGCCTTGATAGGCCGTCAATTCAGAATTCTTGTGGACGTGGATCTTAGGAAACCCGTTCACCCTTTCAATAAGATCAGAAAGGTAAGCCTGAACATTACCTCCTTCCAAGGTGTGTTGAATCCTCAAGGCATGGCCACCCAATTGGGTCGTTTTCTCCACTAAGTGCACATCGAACCCTTTTTCGGCCAGACTGATAGCGCTCACCATTCCGGTAATTCCTCCGCCTACCACCAGGGCTGAAGGAGTCATGGTTTTGGAGAGGCGGTACAAGGGTTCCAGGAACCGCGCCTTGGCCACTTCCATTCTAATCAGGTCCTTTGCTTTCATCGTGGCCTTTTCAGGATCATGACTATGAACGCGAGCACACTGGTCCCTGAGGTTGACCATCTCCATCAGATATGGGTTCAGGCCAGCCTCTCGCAACGTTTCCTGAAAGAGAGAACCATGGGTGAAAAAGGAACAGGATCCGATGACCACCCGGTTGAGCCCATGCACTTTTATGGTCTCCTTCATCTCATCCCGGAACTCCTCCGAACAAGCGTATTGCCTTTGATCACAGTACGTGACTTCCGGAAGAGCGCTAGCAAACTGTGTTAATGAAGCAACGTCAATCGTCTTTCCAATATAATCCCCGCATTGGCAGAGAAAGACTCCCACCTTCGGTGCCTCTCCGGATATATCCCTCTCGGGAGGATAGCTTTTTTGAGGAACGTGATCGAATCTGGCTTTTGCTAAAATCCCCAAGGTATCTGCAGCCGCCCCACTGGCCTGCATGGCAGACTCGGTCATATCGTTGGGGCCACCAAAAGTCCCACAAACAAGGAAACCCTCCCTTGAGGTCTCAAGAGGAGAAAATGGCGACGCCCAGCAGAAGCCATAAGGGTTGAGCTCAATGCCAAATTCCCGACTCAATTTTTTGGCGGTGACTGCGCATTCGAGGCCGATGGATAGGGCTACCATATCAAACTGAGCAGTCGATACCCCACCTGTTTCACTGGTATAGGTGACCACAAGGCCTTTTCCATCCCCTGCTGCTTCGACCTTGGAAACGCCACTGCGGATATATTTTACTCCGTACTGCTCCTTTGCCCGATGAAGATATCGCTCTGAATCCTTGCCGTAGGGCCTTTGGTCCATGAAGAAGATCGTGGGCTCAAGATCCTTGATGTACTCCTTGGCAACAATGGCCTCTTTGAGGGTAAAAGAACAGCAGGCTGCAGAACACCAGGGGTTCCCGATTTTGGGATCCCTGGAACCCACGCATTGAATAAAGGCAATGCGGCGAGGTATCCTGCCGTCAGAGCAAAAAAGGCCTGTTCGCTCATGGATCATCCTTTCAAACTCAACGGCTGTAACAACGTCTTTGTACTTTCCGTAGCCCAATTCAGGCAATGAAATCGGGTCAAAGAGTTTAAAGCCTATGGCCATGATTACTCCCGCCACGTCGAGCTTCATCTCTTCGGGATCGGGGCTCACCGGCACGGTGTAGAGTGGAAGTTTGTCACAAATCGGACAGCCTCGCTCATTGATTTCGGGAAAACGCTGAATCGTGGCACTAAAGTGACCGGGCTCCCCTTCGACCTTCACGACCTCTCCGTGGCGAAACAGAGTAATCCGGGGATGGGTGATGACCTGGAAGGCCTTTTCACTCACCTGGCACAGCATGCATCGGTTGCACTCCTCGACCCCTTTGCAACAGTTGTTCGCTGCTGCACCCATCAAATTACCTTTTCGCTCGATGAGGTTGACGTGATACCCTGATTCGGCGAGATCCAGTGAGGCCTGAATCCCAGCGACTCCAGCTCCTATCACCAATACGGAACCTATCTTTCCGTCCATGGTCCCAATTCCCCTTCCGTTTTGACTCTGAAAAGGCTCAGGCCAGTTCTTTGGCCACTCGGTTAAGCAATTCGCCCGCGTTCAGGGTGAAAGATTTCCCCTTCTTAGACACAATAGACTTCATCAATCGATATCTCACCTTCTGGGAGAATCGATCGAGTTCCTTTGCCTTCTGGAGAAAAGACAAATCCACATGCCCTTCTTTCACTGCCATATCTCTCAGGACTCGCATGATATCGGTAAACTTCACATTCTGGGGGCAGTGACCACTGCAAGTAAAGCATTGGGTACAGTACCAGATAAAATCGGAGGAAAGGACTCTTTCTTTCATTCCCATAAGGACCATCCGGATGATCTTCCGCGGATCGAAGTCCTCTGAAACTTCGCTCACAGGACAGCCTGCCGTGCAAACGCCACAGGCATAGCAGACCTTTAGCTTTTCCCCTCCGGGATGATTCGCCACCTCATACTTGAACTTCGAGTCTAACTCGGAAGACCGGATAATCTTTTTTGTCGCCTTCACCTTCTTCTCATTTTTAGCCAATTCTTCCCACCTCCCCTATTTGCGAAAATAAATCCCTGAACCAATCTTCAAATTCGCTGCAATTTGACTATTGATTTATCGAAGCCTGCGGTTTGTGTGAATTTTTTAATTTGACGGAACATTCCTAAACCATATGCTTGCCTTTGTCAAGGGGAAAATCGGCTCTTTTATTGATCAGTTTCTTATTGACAATGGTCCGAAAAGTTAAATAAAGTGTAACCTCCGATCCATCTTTATTCAAGGGGTGTCGATGCGATTTGGATTCCATGTCTCCATCGCTGGCGGGTTTTCAAAGGTGGCTGAACGAGCCCGGGTCAGAAGCTGCGAAACCATCCAATTCTTCTCGAGAAACCCGAGAGGATGGAAATATTCCCCTCTGAATAAAAAGGAGGTGGAAGAATTTCGATCATCCGTTCGGTCTGCCGGATTCTCTCCGATCTTTCTACACATGCCCTATCTTCCCAATATTGCTTTCTCAAAGTCAAAGTTTTACAAGCCATCCATTCAGTCCCTCGTCATTGATCTTCACAGAGCAGACCGATTGGGAGCACAATTTTTGATCATCCATATCGGTCACAGGATGGAATCCTCAGAAGAAGAGGCCATCGAGGCTGTATCCCAAGGGATCAATCGAGCCTTTGAAAAAGTGAAGAACTCCGTCACCCTCCTCATGGAGAACACAGCAGGACAGGGAACAGAGATCGGATATAAGTTTGATCAAATCAAAAGAATTATAGAAGGGGTCGAGGAAGATGGGAGACTGGGGGTCTGTCTGGACACCGCCCACACGATTGAAGCGGGCTACAACATCTCCAAGAAAGAAGGGCTCGAAAAGACCCTGGAGCAGTTCGACAAGACGGTTGGCTTGAAACGACTCCACCTGCTCCATCTCAATGATTCAAAGACTCCCCTGGGATCGAGAAGAGATCGACATTGGCATATTGGTGAAGGATATATCGGACGGGAAGGCTTTCGCACTCTGATCAATCATCCTCTTTTAAAACATCTCCCCGGCATTATGGAGACTCCGAGAAAGGATACTGTTGAAGATCTGAAGAATATGGAGGTGATTAAGAGTCTTGTTGAGGATATTTAGGCCTTTCAACTCGAAAATATGTATTTATCTTGGAACTTTACCGACTTCCTTTTCCTTTTGACTTCTTCTTCGACTTCCTCTCCATCATCCAAAAAAACACTCCTTCTTCCGTCCTCGGAGTCTTACCCATCTTCTCATCTTATTAATGTTTCACGATCTGGCAGTTAGACCACTGCTTTGATTTCATCCTCATAATTCACACTCATAATTCACATATAAATCCTTGACAGAGACCAGGCTGGTGTATTATGTAGAGGGTGCTTTAAGTGAAATAATGCACAATCTTCCTGTCTTATCAGAAAGGAGACAATCCATATGGAAGGAGAAAAACTGGCAAACCCTGCACCACTAGGCTTAATGGGGTTCGGAGCTACGACCGTGCTGCTGAACATTCATAATGCAGGCTTTTCCCCGATCGGGTCATTAATATTGGCAATGGGAATATTCTATGGTGGAATCGCCCAGATCATCGCCGGGATTCTTGAATTTAAGAAAGGCAACACATTTGGACTTACCGCCTTCACTTCTTTTGGCTCTTTCTGGCTGACCCTGGTCTTCATCATCGTGTTCAAAGATCTTCCCGGGAATTCGCCAGCCTTCATGGGATGGTACCTTTTTGTCTGGGGGGGCTTCACCTTTTTCATGTGGATAGGCACATTTGGAAAAAACAGAGTCCTGCAGTTCATTTTTCTCTCCCTGTTCATTCTTTTTTGGCTTCTCTCAATACGCGACTGGACGGGTAATCTCGCCATAGGCACCATTGCGGGGTATGAAGGAATTATCTGTGGCTTCTCTGCGATCTATCTTGCGATGGCGGAGGTGATCAATGAATCTTTCGGAAGAAAAGTTCTTCCTATCGGAGAACCCAAGGCAGAGGTAATCCATCAACCTTTAGGAGAAAAGGTTTTTCGTGTCGGTGAGCCCATTGTTCTTAAATAATCGTCTGTATCATACGGGCGGTGCTAATTATTGAACCGAATTTCTGCTGGAAAGAAGGAAATCCCTTCATGAGTTGGTAGCGGAGAGCAAGGGGATAGATATATGCTTATCGGAAATCTTCGACTGATGAACCACGCCTCTGCTGAAGATGGTAGGTGGAAGTCGGAAGAAGAGTTATCTTGACGCTGTCCGTCAACTCAAATACCGGTCAGGACAATTTAACTCATGAGGGGAAGGACAAACAGTTGGACAGTTTTACTTTTCGATGATCCCCTTTTTTTGAAGGAGGTCGCGAGGGCTCACGATCAATCCATCCAGCCCCAACTTGGCATAACCCAGTCCCTGAGTCAGCCCAATCAATTGTGTGATGTAGAGAATGGGCATCTTCTTCTTGTAAACAACGCTTTGTCGAACATCCAAATTGGACTGACAAAGCGGGCAAACGACAGCAATGCACTCTGCCCCCTTCTCCTCAGCCGCTTCTAAAATAGATCGGACGAGCCTGAGTGCAATCTCTGTCTTGGTCAATGAAAGACTGGCTCCGCAGCATTCTGTCTTATAAGACCAGTCGAGTGATTTTCCTCCGAGGGCTTCCACGATTTCATCCATCATCACCGGATTTTCGACATCGTCTATCTTAACTCCAGGCAGGCGTGTCAGACAGCCGTAATAACTGGCCACCTTCAAACCTTTGAGAGAACGCTTCATCTTCGATTTCAGCTGTCTCAATCCGATATCGTCTTTAAGGAAATCTAGAATATGTTTTGCTTCCAAACTTCCCCTGTAATCTTTTCCTACGAGTGTACGAAGTCGATCTGCGAGGGAACGATCGAGCACCACCTTTTCATGGGTGTGCTTCATTCGGCTGTAGCAGGCAGGGCATGGGGATATAATCTCCCTGAAACCCTCTTCTTCGGCCTTCACCAGATTTCGGTAAGGCAAGGCCATTCCCAGTTCCTCACTGAGGGAGTGGGCAGGGCTTGCTCCACAACAGTTCCAATCCGGGATCTCCCTGAGCGATATGTCCATCTCCTGGAAGATCGCCCGGAGGGAGAGATCGAACTCTTTCGCACTGCTCTCAAGGGAACAACCCGGATAATAACCCACCTTCATCAGTCACCTCTTGGAATATTGGACCCCTCTTTACCCACCATTCCAACATTCCATTATTCCATTTTTCCAGTAATAAATCGCTGGCTGTTCTGAAAGATCTTTTTGATCAGACTCACTTCCTTGATCTTGCGACTTGAAAAGCTCAATTTCCTTTTCGCGTACATAACCAGTCCTAGATGAGTATCTTTCAGGGGCTGATGGGCCACGAGATTATACCGTAATAATATTCTCATTTCGTTGACGCGCCCCCTCTTCCGAATCGATTCGAGAAAGCATTCGTTAAATCTCATTCCGTTCTCTTGTCCAACGACAATCTGGTCTTCTAAGGCCACCTTCCTCAGGACATCCATGATTTGAGCCACATCGATATCTTCTGGACATCGAACAGAGCACGTCTGACAGGAGGCGCAGAGCCATATGGCTTCCGATCGAAGCACCCTTTCCGGGTCATTGATTTGGATCAGATGAATCACCTGATTAGGTTGAAGATCCATCTCCGGAGAGATCGGGCACCCGGCAGAACATTTTCCGCACTGGATGCATCGGGTGACATCCTCGCCGCTCAACCCCAATACCCGTTGCTTAAAACGATGGATTTCTTTCTCATTCAGATAGCTCAAGGACTTGCTCCTTTCTTAAAATTTCGAAGACCGAGGCCACCTGGGCGCAGATCTGCTCATCCGTAAAACCCTGGACATTGGCCGCACCGCTCCGGCAGGTGGCAGCACAATTCCCGCAACCATGACAGAGCGTCGGGAGCACCTGCGCCACGATCTTCCCGTTCATTTCCTTTTTCTCGAGCGCTTTGAAAGGACAGACCCCAACGCAATTGAGGCAACCCGTGCAGATCGCCTCATCCACGGAAGCGATTCTCGGGTCCAGGGTCAATTCGTCCTTGGAGAGGATCTCGCAGGCTCTCACCGAGGCAGCACCTGTCGTGGCAATGGAATCGGGAATATCTCTCGGAAACTGGCAGGCGCCGGTCAGGAAGATCCCTTTCGTCACCACCTCGACAGGCTGAAGTTTCGGATGGCACTCCGTATAAAAACCATACGAATCGTAAGGGATGTTCAAGAGCTTTGCCAACTCCACAGCGCCCGGCTGCGGTACAACAGCAGTTGCTAAAACAACAAGGTCCGCTTCAACCTCCACCTGCTTTCCGACCAGTGTGTCGACCCCTCGAACGATGAGCTTGTCACCTTTTTCGTAAATTTTTGAAACCCTTCCCCGAATATAGACCACTCCGTATTCTCGCTGGGCCCGCTTGACAAACTCTTCGTAATTTTTACCGCTCGCCCTGATATCAATGTAGAAAACATACGACTGACTCTCCGGAAAATGATCTTTCAGAAGGATCGCCTGCTTCGCCGTATACATGCAGCAGACCCTGGAACAATAAGGGACACCCTTTGATTCATCTCTCGATCCCACACACTGAAGGAAGACGATATTTTTTGCCTCCTTGCCGGTCGAAGGCCGAAGCACATGACCTCCTGTCGGTCCTGTCGTATCGAGCATCCTCTCCAGATGAAGACCTGTGATCACATCCTTGAGGCGGCCTCCCCCGTATTCCCCGTAAACTTTATGGTCAAATTGAGAGAATCCGGTTGCGACAATAATCGCCCCGACTTTTCGTTCAATCCATTCTTCTTTCATCTCATAATCAATGGCCCTGGGTTGACAGATCTTTGAGCATTCTCCGCAAGCAGAACAACCTCCGCAATTGAGGCAGCGTTCTGCCTCGTGAATCACGTCCTCTTCTCGAAGGCCCAGGTTCACCTCGTCAAAACTTCTCTTTCTCATTTCTGAAGAGAGAGTTTTCATCGATGCCCTCTCTCGATATTCCACTCCGTCGACATCGATTTGAATGAACTCTTTTTGAGGCCCTTCTTTCTCTCGGCCCTCTCTCAGATCTTCTCCTCTTAGGTAGCGATCGATGGATACGGCTGCCTTTCGACCCGCCGCCATGGCATCGATATAGGTCTGCGGACCCGTGACCAGATCGCCTCCTGCAAAGATCCCTTGCACGCCTGTCTCAAGGGTAAGGGAGTCCGCTTCAATGCCTCCCCATTGGCCGATCTTAAAATGATCCTTTTCCGAGAGGAAAGAGAGATCGGGCGATTGACTGATGGCCGGAATGATCATATCCGCATCCATTCGGAACTCGGAGCCTGAAATGGGGACAGGTCTTCCTCGTCCGGATTCGTCTAATTCTCTTAATTCCATCCGGCAGCACTCCAATCCTCGAACCTCTCCGTCTTCAACGATCAATCTCGTGGGAGCCGTGAGATACTCGATTTTAATCCCTTCCTCTTCCGCCTCTTCAATCTCTTCCATCTGGGCAGGCATCTCATTACGGGTCCGACGATAAGCAATAGTCACTTCCTTAGAACCGAGGCGCAATGCCGTCCTGGCTGCATCAATGGCTGCATTACCGCCACCGATCACCACTGCCTTTTCTCCCACTTTCACCGCTTCACCCAAGGCCACTCTCTTCAGAAAATCGACGGCATGGATGACACCTCGGCTGCTCTCTCCCTCCAGACCGAGCTTTCTGCTCTGATGGGCACCTGTTGCCACCAGGATGGCTCGATACCCCTTTGTCTTGAGACCTTCAAAGGAGAGGGCCGGGCCGATTGGGGTATTGAGCTTTAATTCAATGCCCATTCGGAGAAGGTGCTCAATCTCTTTATTCAATATATCACGGGGCAGGCGGTACTCAGGGATTCCGACGGCGAGCATCCCTCCGGCCTTTGGAAGGGCCTCGAAAATGGTCACGCCGTATCCCATCTTTCTGAGGTCATGCGCTGCAAGCAAACCTGCAGGTCCTGACCCCACAATGGCTACATTCTTTCCATTCCGTTCCGGTACAACGACGTCCACCTCTCCGTTCCCGTCACGGTCTGAGAGAAAACGTTTCAGGGCATCGATGGCGATCGATTCATCCACGTCCTTTCTTCGGCAGGCTCCTTCACAAGGCCGGGTACAGATTCGACCGGTGATCCCAGGGAAAGGATTCTTCTCGTTGACGAGGGCAAGAGCTTCTTCAAACTTTCCCGCTGAGATGAGAGCAACATATCCCTGAGCATTGACGTGGATCGGGCAGGAAGCTTCACAGGGAGGCGTACCCCTACGGTCTATCGTATACTTGAGTGGGACGGCTTGAGGGAAAGGAAGATAGATCGCCTTTCTTTTCCCCAGCCCCAGATTGAATTCGCTGGGAAGAGAGACCGGACACCCAGGGACACAGTCTGCACAGGCTGTACATTTTGACATATCCACATAGCGGGGCTTCTTTCGAATCCTCACATCGAAGTTTCCAACATAGCCCTTCACGTCAACCACTTCAGCGTAGGTCAACATCTCTATGTTCTCATCATTGGATGACTCCGTCATCCTTGGGGCGAGTATTCAGGCGGAGCAGTCGAGGGTCGGAAAGGTCTTCTCCAGTTGGGCCATCCGGCCACCGACGGTAGGAAGTTTTTCGACAAGGGTCACTTTGTATCCTGCCAGGCTTACATCCAACGCAGCCTGAATGCCGGAGATGCCCCCTCCGATGACCAGCACTCTCTTCTCTACTGGCGATTTCAAAGGGATGAGGGACTTGAGTTGCCCTGCTTTGGAAATGGCCATCTCCGTCAATCGGACCGCCTTCTGGGTAGCCTCCTCTTTATCCACGGTGACCCAGGAAACCTGTTCACGAATATTGGCCATTTCGAAGAGATAACGATTCAACCCTGCCGCTTCGATGCAACGCTGAAAGGTGATCTCATGCATTCTTGGACTGCAGGAGGAGACTACCACGCGGTCAAGGTGATGCTCTTTGATCGCATCCTTGATCACTCCCTGACCTTGGCTGGAACAGGTATACTGGAGGTTCGTCGCATAAGCCACCTCCGGAAGTTCTTTGACCGCTTCTACCACTGCGTTCACGTCGACCACGGACGCGATATTCGTTCCTCAGTGGCAGACAAAGACACCGACTCTTGCCATCAGTTATTCGTCCTCTCTCTTGATCCCGCATCACGATGATCCCAACTTGATCCACGAACGAATGGGTGATCTGTGCGGGATGTTCGCCCCATCGGAGTGTTCATTCTATTCGTCCTATCCTTGGGGCGCCATCTTCTCGACCTTAACGGCGCAAACTTTATATTCAGGAATTTTTGCCACGGGGTCGAAGGCTGAATTGGTCAAAATGTTCGCGGCGCTCTCGGCAAAATGGAACGGGATAAAGATCACATTCCGGCCGACGCTGAAAGTTAACGTCGCCCTGGTCTGGATTCTCCCTCTCCGAGAAGTGACACTCACCTGCTCTCCCTCCTCGATTCCGAGCTGCGCGGCATCGAGCGGATTCATCTCCATAAATCCTTCCTCTGCTTCCTTCTGCAAAGAGGGCGAAACGCCCGTCATTGTTCTCGTGTGATAATGGAAGCCCATCCTTCCTGTCGTGAGCCAGAAAGGAAACTGCTCATCAATCCCTTCTGCAGGCTCCCGATAGGGAATCGGGAAGAAAGAGCCCTTCCCTTTTGCGAACTGATCCTTATGAAGAAACGGAGTCCCCTTATCTTCCAAGGTTTTGCACGGCCACTGGACACCGTCTTTCTCAATTTTCTCATAAGTGATCCCCTGATAACTCGGGGTCAATCCCCTCATCTCATCGAAGATGCTCTCCGGCGATGCGTATTCAAACCCTTGAGCTCTCATCCTTTGAGCGACCGCGGCAATGATCTGCCAGTCCTGTTTTGCCTCTCCAAGCGGTTCAATCGCCTTTCTCACTCTTTGAACCCTACGATCCGTGGAAGTGAAGGTTCCGTCCTTCTCTGCAAAGCTGACTCCTGGCAGAACGACATGCGCAAGCTTGGCGGTTTCCGTGAGGAAGATGTCCTGGACAACCAGGAGTTCCAGTTTCTCCAGAGCCTTCTCCACATGGTGGAGATCCGGGTCACTGACCAGCGGGTTCTCACCCATGATGTAAAGCGCCTTCGCCTTTCCCTCGTCGATTGCCTCAAACATCTCCATCACAGTCAGTCCGGGTTTCCTTGAAAGGGATGCTTTCCAGGCCTGCTCAAACTTCTTTGCCACTCCTTCATCCATCACACTTTGATACCCCGGGTATACGTTCGGAAGTCCTCCCATATCACAGGCGCCCTGAACATTATTCTGGCCTCTCAGGGGATTGACGCCAGTACCCAGCCTTCCGATGTTCCCGATGAGCATGGCCAAATTGGCCAGAGAAAGGACATTCTCCGTTCCTGTCGTATGCTGCGTAATTCCCATGGCATAAACGATGGCACCCTTCTCAGCTTTTGCGAAAGTCTCGGCAATCGTCTTCAAATCGGCTCTTGAGATACCCGTGATCTCTTCAACCTTCTCCGGAGGATATTTCTCCAACTCCCTTTTCAGTTCATCGAATCCCTCGGTACGGCCTTCCACGAACTGTTTATCTTCCCAGCCTTGCTTCAGGATGATGTGCATGATCCCGTTGATCCATGCGACATCGGTTCCCAATCGCTGCCGGACAAAGATATCCGCATAACGAGCGACCTGCGTCCTCCGAGGATCGACGACGATTAACTTCGATCCTTTCTCTTTTGCCTTGAGAATGCGGCTCGCCACCAGGGGATGAGCTTCCGTCGTATTGGAGCCGGTGACCAGGATACAGTCCGAGTCTTCCAACTCCGGAATCGCATTCGTCATGGCACCGCTTCCGAATGATTTGGCTAGACCAGCCACGGTGGAGGAGTGTCAGAGCCGGGCGCAATGATCCACATTATTTGTCCCGACCGCGGCCCTCATCCACTTCTGAAAGAGGTAGTTCTCCTCATTCGTGCACTTGGCTGAGGTCAAACCTGCAATACCGTCGGGCCCGCTTCCCTCCCTAATATTCAGAAGACGAGAAGCCACAAGATTCAAGGCCTCTTCCCAGGAAGTCTCCTCGAGGAAACCCTCTTTTCTGACGAGAGGCTTCTTTAGTCTCCCCTCGTTATGGATGAATTCATGGGCATTCCATCCTTTAATACAGAGTTTTCCTTCGTTGACAGGATGATCTTTTTGCGGAAGCGTTCCCAACACCTCTCCATCCAGGACCTCAAGAAGAAGGCCACAACCGCAACCGCAATACGTGCAGGTCGTTAAAACCGTTTCGTAGCTCAACATATTCTACCCAACCCGGCATAGCCGGAACCAAACAGGCTTTGGAGTTGAAAAATCCGAAATCCGAATATCGAAATCCGAAACAAACTCAAATTTTTTAAATTTAAAACCTCTAAGCTCTTTTCTTTGAGACATTTGAAATTTGAGCATTTAAGATTGTTTCGAATTTCGGATTTCGTGCTTCGAATTTCGATCGCTAACCTGAATAACTTTGTTGCCGTCCTGCACACAATTCTATTCATAAGTGATTAATACCCGTTCTCACTACTTCCCTGTTCCAGGCAGTTCATAACTGCCGTCCCCTAAGAATTCTAAAGGACCTTTCTCATCTTCTTTCTCGCCCGGGACATACCCGAAGAGGTTCTTCACTGAGTTCCTAACTCTTCGATAGAGCTTCCTGATCGGAATCCCCATGGGACACGCCTCTTCGCAGAGGCCGCAATCGATGCACCGATCGGCCATGTGAAACGCTTTATGGAGATGAAAGATGGGTATATCCGGCGGCATCCCGCCCGGTTTGATGAGAGAAGGATCTTCCAACGTGCAGGTGTTGCAGAAACAGGCAGGGCAGACGTTTCGACATGCATAGCACTTGATACACTTCCCAAACTTTTCCATCCAATATGTGAACCGTTCTTCCTCCGGGAGGCTCTCCATCTCAGTCAAATCAGAAAGATCGCCTGCGGGTTTCGCAAGCTCCCCTTCCTCCACTTCCGATGGATAAGGCTGATCGCATCGACACCTCTTCGCCAGGTCTTGGCTGCAGACAATTCCGATCGGTTTCACCTTCTCGGGATGGAGCTGATGGTTCTTGAAAAGCTCGATCAGAGATCGCTCCTCGCATCCTCGGACCACAACCCCGATGACTTCTTTCGTATGTTTCTTCGATATTCGGACGAGAATTTTAGTCATGGGATAACGGTTCGCCTCATCGACGCCCCACTCCTCCAGAGAGGCTGAATCCGTGAAGAGATAAGGAATGAGGTGGCCGTGTCTCCGTCTCAGGCCCAATACCCCGGAGACAACTCCCTCTTTCAACATTCTTGCCATCTTCTCTCTCGTTCTCTCCATCGATTCCTCTACGGTTGAACTGCCAAGGGTTCCGTTACCCTTTCGCCTTTTCTTCTCAACGAAGCCCTTCTCATGGGAGAAGGACCGAGTTGACTGATCTCCTGAGTGAATTCGCTGATGACATTGGCAAACTTCTTACTTTCAGAGGTAGCAATCCATTCAAGCCTGATGCGTTTGGGAGAAAGGCCAAAAAATCCGAGCAGGTCTTTCATCACTGCCACTCTCTTCGCGGTGATGTAGTTACCTTTCCCATAATGGCAGCTTCCGATATGGCAGCCGGCTATCAGGACCCCATCTGCCCCTTCTTGGAAGGCCTTTAAGATAAAATGCGGGGAAATCCTTCCGCTGCACATGACACGTATGGGCAGGACATTGGCAGCATATTTTAACCTCGCCGAACCAGCGAGATCAGCACCTGCATAGCTTCACCAATGGCAACAGAAAGCGATGATGATGGGTTTAAACTGGCTGGTCATATGCGTAGTTTACTAAGAAATTTCTAATAATATCAGAGTATTACAAATACATATAATTTATATAGAAATTGTATGATATATTATAACTTGCAATTGCGACCAATTCAAGGGATAGTGCCCGGGCTATCGGTTTTTCAATTCTCCCGACTTTCTGATATGATGGGGGCTCAGGGACAAATCATTATGGAAATCATAGATTCCCACACTCATTGGGGACCCTCTGTGAGCATGGGCACGGAGGTGACGGCCCAGGAGCTCCTGAGACAGGCAGATCAAAGCGGCGTAGGTCGGATCGTTACCTTTCCATTTCCTTCGATGGCGTTGGCAGACGAAAAAATTAACGAGAGGCTTCTTGGAGAGGCCAACAGAACCAAAAGATTCATTCCTTATTACTACATCCCTGAAACGATGAAGCCCATCCCCAAGGGAAAGGGATTTTACGGCGGCAAATGGCATTGGATGCGCGGGATCCAGGATTCTTCATCGAACTACGAGGCCTTGAAAGATCCAAAATTGGAGGAATTTATAGAGGCATCTGAAAAGATCGATCTTCCCGTTGTCTTCGAGGAGGAACTCTCTTTCACGGAGACTTTTGTCAGGAAGACAAAAAGTTTAAAAATCATCATCCCTCACTTGGGAATGCTGGGAGGAAATCCAATCGACTTTCTCCGTTCCTTCAAATCAAGCGAAAATATTTATTTTGATACAGCCCTGGCCAGCCCGGACACGGTCATGAGGTTTATAAAAGAGGTCGGACACGAGAGGATACTCTTCGGCTCTGATATTCCTTTTGGAACGATGAAGTGGGAATTGGAAAAAGTTCTCTCTCTGCCCATCGGAGATGATAAAAAGGAATTGATACTTTCTAAGAATCTAAGAAGGCTGATTGGATTGGAACAAATCGTATGATGCTCTTGCATAAACGGAGCGCCCCCTTTATATGAATCGATATGCTTCTCATCTATCCTCCTGTTGCCAAGCCTTCTGAGCCTCCCGCGGGCATAGCCAGGCTCTGCGGTGTCCTCCATCACTACGGAATAAAGTACACTGCTCTGGACGGGAACGTAGAAGGTCTCCTCAGCCTTCTGAGAACTCCATCCCTTTCATCGGATACCTGGACAAAGCGCGCCTCTCGCCATTCTCCAGGCCATCTCGCCTCATTGAGCAGCTGGAATGGTTACAAAGACGATGGTCGTTATCGCCGTGCGATAAAGGATTTGAACCGACTCCTTGAGATGGGAGCCCGGCCCAAACGTGTACGCCTGGGTCTGGCGAATTACGAACATGAAGAACTCTCCCCGCTGAGAAGCACAGATCTTATAAGAGCTGCAGAAGACTCGGAAGACAATCCATTTTATCCCTATTTTAGAAAACGGCTCACCGAGGTTTTAGAAAGAGAACAACCTTCTGTTGTTGGATTTTCACTCAACTATCTAAGCCAAGCCTTGTCTACGTTTGCAATGGTTGGTTTTCTCAGGCGGGAGTGGCCGGGGATAAGATTAGTTTTGGGAGGAGGGCTCGTCACTTCATGGATGAAAAGACCTCATTGGGAAAATCCCTTTCCCGGCTTGCTGGATGAGCTTGTGGCCGGACCGGGAGAAGCCCCATTGCTTTCACTGATTCATAGACAGCACGGAGATCTTCATTTCAGGCCGGACTTTGGTTCTTTACCCGTACGAGATTATTTTGCCCCAGGACCAATTCTTCCGTACAGTTCTTCTACTGGATGTTATTGGAGCCGATGTTCGTTCTGCCCGGAGAGGGCAGAGGGAAACTCTTACGTCGCCATCCCGGCGGATGAGGTGATTCACGATCTTCTTGATCTGGTGGATAAACAGAAACCAGTCCTCATCCATTTCCTCGACAATGCGATCAGTCCCTCCATCATGAAGGCCATCTGTGAACATCCGCTGGGCGTGCCATGGTATGGCTTTGCCAGGATAACGCGACATCTTACCAACCCTGACTTCTGTCGGGCCTTGAAGCAATCAGGATGTGTGATGTTACAACTTGGTCTGGAATCAGGAGACCAGAGCGTGCTTGACGATCTGCAGAAGGGAATTAACCTTGAGGACGCATCGTTAGCCCTGAGGAACCTGAAAGAGGCGGGAATCGCCACCTATGTCTATCTTCTCTTCGGAACGCCCCCGGAGGGCCTGATCGAGGCACGAAGAACCCTTGAATTTGTTCTGCGGCATCATGATTCTATTCATTTCTTGAACCTAGCCATATTTAATATGCCGATCTACGGACCTGAAGCCCGGGAAATAGAAACAAGGACCTTTTACGAAGGGGACCTTTCCCTTTACACGAGTTTCGATCATCCGAAAGGATGGAGCAGGCAACGGATCAGGCAATACCTGGGCAAAGAACTGAGAAGACATCCTGCCATTGCTCCGATCTTGAGAAGAGACCCGCCCGTATTCACCTCGAACCATGCCCCTTTCTTCGTCAAAAAAGACAAAAATCATTAGAAGCCTCCTCCGTCCGGGTTATACCCTCTCTCGGCAACGGTCTAACGTAGTCTCTCCCTAACGATTGCCCCATATCACATTCAGATAGGTAAAGATTTGCGAGTCACATATGATCTACCAGTCGATGAGAAAAGACGGATGAATCCGGAAGGACCTAATCTATTCAAAGAGGTAGGCAAAACTCTGAAAACCCTGCAGGAAAAATCTGACACCGATGAATATGTGAAAATTTGGCCATTGAATGATTTCAACCAATTAGAACAGATAAGATTTTTGGTATCGATTGTGCATCCCTTCCCCCTAGCAACAGCTGCTCCTGTTTGAGGCCTCTCCTCCGGAAATCTTGCGAAGAGCGGGCGCTCCGGCGAAGACAAATGCGTTGATATTGCGACACGGCGTTCTCACTGATCAATTACGGGAAAGTCTGGCTTCATAACCTCAGCCAATAGGAAGGAGGGAGTTCATAATGAAAAGAAACAAAATCACTAATAGCGCAATGGTCATGGTTCTTCTCTTATCATTAAATTCCCCTGCCTTCGCAGAGTTCTTCCCTGAAGATCCAAGCAAAGGAGAACGGCTTCTCTCTAGCAAAGGATGCGTGAAATGCCATGCTCTCAATGGGGAAGGAAGTCAATTTGGACCTGATCTGGTGAAGATAAATTTAGGTGATACTCCGTTGGACATGGCAGCAAGACTATGGAACCATACGCCTTCGATGATCCTTGGGATGGAGGCAGCAAGAATGATCAAACCGGCTCTGACAAACCGGGAATTTGCTGACATTTTAGCCTATTTCTATCTCATCAAATTTTCCGACACGCGTGGAAATCCGGTGCGAGGTCGAACTGTCTTTGCTGAAAAAGGTTGTCATCTGTGCCACCCTATTGCAGGTAAAGGTAGACGGGGGGAACCGGGTCTGGATGAATTTCCCCGGAATACATCGCCAATTTTCTTAACTAAAGGGATCTGGAACCATACTTTAGACATGGTCGCCCACATGGCTAAAATCGGAATGAAATGGCCCACTTTTATGGAAACAGAGATGATGGATCTCTTAGAATACATCAAGGCTAACGCTAAAGGAGCGGAGGAACCTGAATTCTTCAAACCCGGCAATCCAAAAGAGGGGAAACGCGTCTTCGATACGAAGGGATGTAACCAATGCCATTCCCTCCGGGCCGAGAGGGCAAAGGAAGGAGTCGACCTCGGCAAGATGGTACCTATTTTTCGTGCAACCCTCACGCAGATCGCTTCCACTATGTGGAACAAGGGGTCAGATTTTAGTCAAGATGGCTCAGGCACAGTCCGGTATTCCGAAGTTCACATCAAAAGAGATGGCGGACCTTCTGGCCTATCTTTACTTCCTCCCGTTCACTGATGAGCCGGGAAATATCACGAACGGGAAGAAACTATTTTCAGAAATGAGGTGTTCGGAATGTCATGGCCAAGATAAGGAGCGCGGCAAACTGATGTACATCGACCATTCTAAATATCAGGACATGCCTAAAATGGATCTTATCGCCAGTATCTGGAATCACAGCCTCGAGATCAAGAAGGCCGGAAGTGAAGAATATATCTCATGGCCTCTCGTTCGCCAGAGAGAGATAGCAGACCTCGTGGAATTTATTCGGGCACCTAAATAAAAGATCCACATTCATCCCTGTCTTAAACTGAAACTCAATCAAACATTAGGGTGGGACGGGGTGAGAGGTGATTGAGGAGAAGTCGCTCTGCCCATCGAGGCTTCGTATCAGGCAGTGTGGGGTGTTCGATGCAAAATGTTTACTAAAAAAGTTTTCAACTTCGTCGTATGCTCTGGAGAAGAGTCTATAAATCTTACTCCAGTACGGTAATCCCACGTCCAGTCCTTCTTCAGATGAACATCTTTCCAAACGACCTGGACGAATGTTTCTAAGGAATCAAAATCTGAACGAGAAGGAAAAAACAGTTTCAAAGCCAGCCGTTGACCGACCCCGATTTCCTCAGGAAGGTAGACAAGCAATCCGCCTTGACTCGCATTGACCACTCGAGCGTATTTGAAAAATAGATTGGTCCTGCTGTACTTGACAGGCAGGTCTACAACCATTCTGGGATGTTTTCTTTTCTCTGGCGTAACGGTTTCCTGCATTGAGTCCATCGGAATTTCCTTTCAGGCTAATCTTGTGAGCAAAAATTGTGCCAGGGCAAATATTGACCATCTCAAGCTCGTAACTGCCTGTAGTTTAAGGTTCGATTAAAATTCTAGACAAAGGTTCAAGCCTCGAATCCACCTGACATATTGTTCAAAATTGAAAAAAATTTTACAAAATTTCTCTATCTTGGCGGCGGAAGGGAGTTCAATCGGGATTTTTGCCAAAAAATAATTTATAATTATTTTGTTTCTCTCCGCGAGACTTCCAATTCTCAAAAGCGTTCTGAGAAATAACCACCATTTCTGAAGAATCGTCTATGAAAAACATACGTAACTTTAGCATCATTGCACACATCGACCATGGAAAATCGACACTCGCTGACCGCTTCATCCAGTATGCGGGTCTGGTAAATGAACGAAACTTCAAAGATCAGATCTTGGACAACATGGACATCGAGCGCGAGCGAGGCATCACCATCAAAAGCCAGGCCGTTGCCCTTCCCTATCGCGCCAAGGACGGAGAGGATTATATTCTCAATCTGATCGACACGCCGGGTCACGTCGACTTTTCTTACGAGGTCTCTCGTTCGCTGGCATCTTGCGAAGGGGTCCTCCTTCTGATCGACGCCGCCCAGGGGGTGCAGGCCCAGACGATTGCCAATCTTTATCTGGCCATGGAGAATAATCTGGAGATCATCCCGGTCATCAATAAGATCGATCTTCAAACAGCGGATGTGGAACGGGTGATCGAACAGATCGACTCGGAGTTGGGGCTGGACCCTTTCAGCTGTTTAAAATGCTCGGCAAAAGAAGGAATCGGTATCGAAGAGATTTTAGAGGCCATCGTAAAGAGAATTCCTCCTCCCAAGGGGGACCCTGAAGCACCCTTAGCTGCACTGATCTTCGATGCCCAGTATGATCCTTTCCGCGGAACAGTCATCCACTGCAGGGTCTTCGACGGGACCGTCCGGAGCGGAGATATCATCCGCTTCATGTACAATCAGGCGACGTATAAGGTCGAAGAGGTCGGGCGATTCCTCCTTTCCAGACAAAAGGGTGAAAAGCTCTCCGCAGGAGACGTGGGTTACATTTTTGCAGGGGTGAAGACCGTGTCGGACACGCACATCGGGGACACGATCACGCTCGAGGACCGGCCCTGCGACCAGTCCCTCCCCGGCTTTAAGGAATTCAAGCCGGTGGTCTTCTCTTCCATCTACCCCATTGCTCCGGAGGATTATGAAGACTTGGCCGTTGCCCTCGAAAAGTATAAGCTGAACGATGCGGCATTCGTCTATCAGAAAGACTCATCCATCGCCTTGGGACAGGGGTTCCGGTGCGGGTTTCTCGGTCTCCTCCATCTCGAAATCGTACAGGAAAGGGTGGAGAGGGAATATGATCTTTCCATCATTCTCTCCGTCCCGAGCGTCCGCTACCGGTTTACCCTAAAGGACGGAAGCATCCTCTTCGTTGACAATCCCGCCCACTATCCGGATCCCGCTTCGATTGAAAAAGAAGAAGAACCTTACATCCGTGCCACGCTCTTCATGCCGGAAAGATACCTGGGCGCCGTGATGAAACTCTGCATGGAGAAGCGAGGGGAAGACTCGAAGCTCAACTACCTGGGGCCGGGCAGGGTTGAGTTGACTTATGTGATGCCCCTGGCAGAGGTGATCTATGATTTCTACGATCGTTTCAAATCCATCACTCAGGGATACGGGTCTTTTGACTACGAGGTCCTTGACTACAGGGAGAGCACTCTGGTCCTTGTGGACATCCTGGTCAATGGCGAGAAGGTGGATGCCCTCTCGCAGATCGTCCATCGCGATCAAGCCCGCCCCCGTGCGCTGCGGGCCTGCGAAAGATTAAAGGAAGAGATTCCCCGTCAGATGTTTAAGGTAGCGATTCAGGGGGCGATCGGGGGCGAGATCATCGCCCGTACCACGATCTCTCCCTTTCGCAAGGATGTGACGGCCAAATGTTACGGCGGTGATATCACCCGAAAGCGAAAGCTTCTGGACAAACAGAAGAAAGGCAAGAAGCGGATGAAAACGATCGGCTCGGTCTCCATCCCTCAGAGCGCCTTTCTCGCCGTGTTGAAATCGGACACGGATAACTAAAGACAAATAAGAATCAGTAGGCAAAAAGAAGTAGGCAGTAAGCAGAATTACTTTGAACCCTGGAACCAAGAAACCGATGAACCCAAAAAACTCGATAAACCCAACGAACTCAGAGAAGATACCCGGTCTCTACATTCACATTCCCTTTTGCCTGAGCAAATGTCACTACTGTGATTTCTATTCAGTCACATCCGTTTCAGCTGTCCCTGATTTTTTGCATGCTTTGCTTAGAGAGATGGAGATGTATCGTAACCGATTCCAGTCATTTGATACGATTTACATCGGAGGCGGAACGCCTTCTCTTCTCAGCCCGCGGGAGCTGGAAGATATCCTCGCAAGCGTGAGAGAAAACTTCCATTTGATTTCGAATCCGGAGATGACCATCGAGACCAACCCGGCTGATGTTAATCGATCATTCCTTGAGTCCATTCGCGGGAGCGGAATCAATCGAATTAATATTGGTGTCCAATCTTTTGACGAGAAGGTATTGGGGCTTCTCGGAAGAAGGCATTCCGTAAAGCAGGCCTTCTCAGCCGTAGAGGCATCAAGAAAAGCAGGCTTTGATAACATCGGACTCGACCTCATTTACGGCGTCCCGGGTCAGGACATCGACTCATGGCTAAATACCTTGAGACAGGCCCTTGTGCTTTCCCCGGAACATATCTCCTGTTACCAATTAACTCTTGAACCCAAAACGCCCCTGGGAAGAAGGTACCAGGCAGGCGAATTGACCGTTCCCGGAGAGGAATTGCAGTACCAATTTTTCACGAAGACTTCCGAATTTCTCCAGGATGCAGGCTACATCCATTACGAGGTATCGAACTTTGCGAGAAAAGAAGAGCACGCCTCGCGACATAATCAGAAATACTGGGACCACTCCCCTTATCTTGGCCTTGGTCCTTCTGCCCACTCCTTCCTATGGAATCAACGCTGGTGGAATCACCGCTCCATTGATCGATACCTCGCTTCGGTCAACGCGGGAAATCTTCCGGTTGAAGAGACCGAGACCCTGACGTTGGAGCAGCTTCGACTGGAGGCACTCTACCTTGGGCTCCGGACGAAGAAAGGGGTTTCACTCCAGAGCTTCAAGAATCAGTATCAGTGCGATCTCTTGGCTGAAAAAAAGAAGATACTGGCGAGACTTGAGGAAGAAGGATTCATCTCGATCGACGATGGCTGCCTCCATCCAACACAGACCGGCCTTGCGATAGCCGACAGCCTTTCATTGATCTAGGCAAGCACCATTGTCCAAATAATAAGGGCTTTGTCTAAAGGAAACGGTAACGATGCCCCTGCCTACCGGCAGGCAGGCGTTTCGTCACTCGGTTACGTCAATCGTCTTAAACTCTTACCCTAACCCTTTGACGCTAAACGATACGGGCCTCCTAACCCTAACCGTGGCCTATTGACCATTTTCATATTTTGCCGCCAATCGGCCGTAACTACTCACCTAACCAATTAGCGATCAAATCAACTACTTACTATTCTTCCGAGCGAGCAGCTAGGATCTTGTCTCGAAGACGCGTATATTCATAGGCAGCCTCAATCGCCCGAGCTGCTCTCTGCGGCCCTGGAAAGATGGGGATTCCCCGCTCGATCAGGATTCTCACCAGCGGATCCTTCAAGTTCTGAAACGTATAACCGACAAGAGGTTTATGGTGACTTTCAATCAACCGCATAATTGCGCCGGAGTATCCATTGGCCATCTTGGAAGCCTGTTCTTTAACCTGCTCCGGAGGAACACCCATCTGTCTCATCATACGTTCGAGTCTCTGGCTGGGCGCAAAAAAATAGAAGAGCAGGATGTCCGCGTTCTTCTCATCCAGCAAGGCCTTCGGGACTTCTGAGAAGTAGTCGATGAGGTTCTTGCCGAAAGTAAAATCGACGGGATTGCTGATGCTCCCGGTTCGGGGGATGAAGGGTCTCAGTTTTTTGACGGTCTCAGGCGAGAGGGGCGGCAATTCAAGACCTGCCCGTGCGCAGGCATCGGCTGCTTCCGCCCCCGGGCCTCCGGAGTGGGTCTGAATCACGACCCGCCGGCCCTTGGGATCGGGAAGAGAGCCCAGCATCCAGCAGATATCGAACATTTCCATCACCGACCGTGCCCGGATGATCCCGCTCTGACGGAAGATACCATCATAAAGCCTGTCTGGTCCTGCCAGTGCGCCGGTGTGCGAAAAGCCTGCCCGGCTGCCGGCTTCCGATCCTCCGATATAAAATGCCACGATTGGCTTTTTTGGAACGATCGACCTCGCCATTTCCACAAACGCTCTGCCCCTGCGGATGCCTTCGATGTAGAGGGCGATCACTTTGGTATCCGGACAGGCGCCCAGGTATTCCATGCAGTCGACGAGATCGATATCGGCTTCATTTCCGACACTGAATGCGGTGCTGAATCCCAGGGCATAATCCGATAGATAGCCAAACATCTGGGTCACAAAACTACCGCTCTGAGAAGCCATGCCGATAAAGCCGGCAGTACCCTGAAAAGACATGAAAGTCGTATTCAACTTGCCACGGGGGTTTGCCACCCCGATGCAGTTCGGGCCTAAAAAGCGTATGCCGTACTTCTTGGCAACTGCGATAAGTTCTTTCTCAAGATCGACGCCCTCGCCTCCTACTTCTTTAAAGCCGCCGGAGATCACGATGGCATATCGGATGCCCTTTCTGCCGCATGCGTCCAGTGCCTCCGTTACGATACGAGTCGGAAGCACGATCAACGCCAGGTCAGGCACGCTGGGCAAATCAAGAACGCTTCGGTAAGCCTTGAGATTCTGCACCCGATTCTCTTTCGGATGGATGGGATAGATGTCACCTTCGAATCCCAAATTCAGAACAGAGTCGAGGAGACTTGTTCCCATCGAAGTGATGCTATTGGAGGCGCCGAAGACAACGATGCTTTTCGGGTTGGCAATGTGGTAAAGGGGGCTGGCTTCAATCGATTCTATCATTATTCAAGGGGCAGACCGGATCAGGTCATCTGCTCACATCTGTTCTTTTAGAACCCGATCTCTCGACGTCCAAAATCGGAAAAAACCTTCGATCTACGAAACAGATAAACTCTTAACACGATTCATTGTGATTGTTCAACGTCGTTGATCAAAATAAAACTCGCTCTTACCACAGGGCTCCTTCGCCCGGGTTATAACCTCCCATGGGGACACAAAACGAGTCCTGGATCGCTGCCCGCGCCCTCTGGCGTTCCTTTTCCGAAATTTCCTTCAAACCGTGCATGGCTCGGGCATGATCGACGGCGATCTTCAATGCGTCCTCGGAAGTTTCCGCACATGCCTCAAATTCGCAGTCAGGGCCCAGGTCCCTGCACCTTAAAAGCTTTTCCATCGTATTCCTCCTTCTGCCAACTAAGAAAGAAAGGCGAAATTGTTTCTGTTACATAAAGATAATCATTCTTGGCTCTCCAGACAACCCTCAGCGAGGCAGAACAGTTATTGGATCGATAATTTGACAGTCCAAGTTTAGTGCTTATATTTACTTTAGAAAATTAAGTTTTCGGAGGTTCTAATGACTGGACGAGTTAAATGGTTTAATGATCAAAAGGGCTTCGGATTTATTGAGGTCCCGGGAGGCCAGGACGTGTTTGTTCACCACTCCGCCATCCAGGGTGAAGGCTTTAAATCTCTCAAAGAGGGTGACGAGGTTGAGTTTGAGGTTACCAAGGGCCCCAAAGGTCTTCAGGCCAGCAATCTAAAAATAGTCAGTCAATGATTGCATCAAAGAGGAGGTTTCACCTCAAAGAAAGTGAAGCCTTGTTCCTGTCTCATGATTAGCGCAGGCGATCATGCGTGGCTAGGAATGGAGGGTCGAACATGCATCAAGTTCTACATTGTGCTGATACGGGTTTGTATTGCGATTTTGTGATATGCGGACAAACAAGAGACGAGGTCCTGGATAACACAGGAGATCACATGAAGGGGTTTCACAAAAAGGAATTTTCAAAAGACCTTTATGAAAAAGCCCGGATTGCCATCCATGAAGAAAACTGCGAAAAAGAGATACAAACGGGCCGGATTCTTCTGTTTTGAAATGGGCCTTAGATTATCGCGCGCCTTAGAGCCAGAGAATTTACGATCTCACCCCAAAAAAATAACGTGTTCCCCGCTTAAAAATACATGGTTCGCCTTATTCATTTCATAAGTTTCTCGGATTATCTTTATCTTCGAAAACATAGAGAGAAAAATTTATGATCTGGTTGAGAATTCTGGCGGGGATCGGTTTGCTCGTATTCGGCCGAAAACTGTTCTGGCTCTTCGTCGGACTGATAGGTTTCTTATGGGGTATCCATGTTGCGACGCTCTTCTTCCCCGGGCAGCCCGAATGGATCGTCCTCGCCATCGCGCTGATGGCCGGAGTATTGGGCGCTCTGATCGCGTTGTTTCTCCAATGGTTGGCTGTCGGTTTAGCGGGTTTTCTCGCCGGGGGCTATATCGCTGCCCGTCTTTTCTATATATTAGGATTGACAACAGGTAGTATTTATTGGGTGCTCTTTCTGATCGGGGGAATTATCGGCCTGATACTCATCATCATCCTTTTCGATTGGGCCCTGATCATTCTATCTTCTCTGGTTGGGGCCGGTCTCATCGCTGAAAGCGTTCCCCTTACCCATTCGGGTGCCCTGATCCTCTTTTTCGTTCTGGCCATTGCAGGTATTCTCGTCCAGTCCCGTCTCACGAGGACGCGATCCTCACCCTCTTCGTCCGCAGACTGACTCATCACGCAGAAAATTTCTCTATTTCATCCAAGAAATAAACCTCTGGTTTTCCTATGACGCCCGCGCGCTCCATGGCATGACGAGTCTCTTCCGATTCGGCGAACTGATGCGCCCTGCCCAGGTCTTTCCACTGGCAAAGGACCACTACTTCGTTCGGGTCTTTTTCGTCGTGGAAAAGGCGGCATCCTTCGGAGCCTGCTGCTTCGCGTCTGGCTGCGTCTCCATCGAATACAGGCTTCCATTTTTTAAAATCCTCTACCTTATGTCTAACAAATATTTGCGCCATTCTTCGTCTCCTTTCTCTGACTCGATCAACAAACTCTTAAGACCACTCTTTGGTTTCAACTTAATAATGGTCCAAGGTGATTTCAAGAAAACCTGAGGGCTTGTGAAAACATGTTTATGAGTTTGTCTCATTTCCCGAAGAGACATTTAGTGCCTTGGGTTTTACGCAACACGGGTAAAACGAAACGAGGAATTAGAAACGTCCTCTCGGGGTAGGTGAGGTGCTTCTTCCAATTCTACGACCTCAGGATTTGAGAGAATCGATCCGGAGAAGCTGAGGGAAGAAATACATCCAGAGGATAACGACTACAATCGTGCCCGCCCCTCCGATTAATACGGCAGGGACGACCCCGAGCAATGCAGCGGTTACACCGGACTCAAACTCTCCAAGCTGATTCGATGTCCCGATGAAGATTGAGTTGACTGCGCTCACCCGACCCCGCATCTCATCGGGAGTTCCGATCTGAACAAGAGAGTGGCGTATGACAACGCTGATGACGTCGGCAGCGCCGAGTACGACCAGTATCCCCAGGGATAGTAGAAATGAAGTGGATACCGCAAATAGGATCGTGGCAACCCCAAAGGTGGTTACCGCGCCAAACATAATCAGGCCGGCCCGGCGTTCGGGCGGGTGGCGCGCCAAGAAGACCGACATGGCCAGTGCCCCGACCGCAGGTGCCGAGCGCAGCAGGCCTAACCCCCAGGGTCCTGTGATGAGGATATCCCGAGCATAGACCGGCAGCAGCGCCGTGGCCCCGCCAAGGAGCACTGCGAACAGATCAAGGGAAATGGCACCCAGAATGGCTGGACGGCTGCGGATGAAGGCGATGCCGGCGAACAGTGACCGCGCACCCGCCCATTCCAGCTTTGAAGGTACTCGCTCGATGCGGATCAACCCGACGAAGGAGCTTGCCGATAAGAATAGGATACAGGCAATGCCATAGGCCAGGGTCGGACCGATCGCGTAGAGGAGTCCTCCGAGCGCCGGACCGAGGATGTTTGCAGTTTGGTTTGCGGAAGCAGACCAAGCGAAAGCTCGTGTCAAGAGTGGTCCGGGAACCAGCCTCGGCACGAGGGCCTGCATCGTCGGCATCTCGAAAGCGCGGGCTGCGCCCACAACAAAAATGAGGGCGAGGATACTCTCCTTACTTCGCCAGCCGGTGAAGGTGCAGAGAGCCAATGCCCCGGCAGCCAATCCTTCCACGATTTGACACGAGCGTGTTACCATCCGCCGATCGTAGCGGTCGGCAACGTGACCCGCTACGAGTGTCAAAAGGAACATCGGCAGGAACTGGGCAAGCCCAACAAGACCGAGATAGAATGCACTCCCAGTGAGGGCATAGACCTGCCAGCCCACGGCAACGCCCTGTATCTGGAAGGCGATCGAGCTCGATACACGGGCAGACAAGAAAGATGTAAAAGGCTTATGCCTCAGGACTGACGTACCTGGGATAGGAATGGAGGACGAAGGGTCCATGGTTGGATAAAAGTTATAACAGATCAAACCGCCTATTATCCATTTCGGGTATCAACGATCCGGCAGCCAAAAATTAATTCAGGGTGCTTCCGTTTTTTAAGGAACATGGGTAGAATGAAACGAGGAATCAGGAGCCACTGAAAAAGTCTTTTTTCGGGTTGCTCAAAAATGGTCAGATGCAAGGCACCCGCGGCTATTCCCTGCCGGTCAGGCGGGCAATCCTGAGGAATGAGGCGTACTTGGCCGTACGCTGCAATGACGAAGGATGAGGGAAACGCCGCAGATGACCGTTTTTCAGCAACCTCTCAGGACGATAGAAATGGAGATGATGGACAGTCCGATCAAAGAACTCAATCTCCTCTGGGAGCCGGTCCAGCCTTTTCTCGTGCGACAGATCGAGGAACTCTATGGCCGTCAGGACGGACACATCCTTGAGATCGGACCATTTGGGGGCCTCATCTTTGCTCTCGCCCGGAAAAATGTTGGTAACAGTTTCTCAGTTGCAGCCTTTCCGCAAACAGCGATTTCTCTGTACCAACACGAGGCGCGAAAGCGCGGACTGGAAAACCTGGTTAGGATCATCGAAAGCAATAGCTCTTTAGTCGGTGTTTCGGACGAAAGCGTCGATCTGATTATCTTCAGGGGTGCCCTCTTTTTTCCTGCTCTCTTTCAGGTTGACTTGAAGGCTATTTTCAGGGTGCTGAAGGCAACAGGACTCGCTTTTGTCGGTGGAGGGTTCGGGAAATATACGCCTGCCGAAATCATCAGCCAGATCAGGAAACGTTCGGAGCAGCTCAACGACGCAATGGGAAGAGTAAGGGTAACAGTGGAAAGTGTACGGGATCAATTGCGGTCAAGCCAACTGGAACGAAGGTGTGAGATCATTACTGACGGAGGCCTGTGGGTGGTGATGAGGAAATAAATTTGGAGCGAGATGCGCTCCGAGGCTGGTTACGGTCTTTCTCTGAGCTTTAACCTTTCAGCTTTGAGCATTGAGCCTATTTCTTTTCCCAACGGGGATAAGAAGAAGGAATGGAATGGAAACTTTCTAAAAATCTTTAGAGTCCTTATAGTGAAATAGATATGAGTCTTCTCGTTTTCAGCGTCCCTCCAATCAACGATATTCTTCGTTGATTTAGACCTTGCAGAAAATATCAGCTCAATGTTAATTCTCTCATGATTTCTTTTGAAACCTACTTCCCTAATAGGGATAACAATATGAAAGACTATGCCCGCATTGCCAGGAAGATCACATCTGTTTTATTCCTGGTCCAAAGTCTTAGCTCGGCAGGGTTCATTGCCGTGTTCACCGTCAACGCGCTGGTTGGCGCGGAGCTGAGCGGCCAGCCGGCCCTTGCGGGAGTGCCCGAAGCCGTGAGGGTGCTGGGGCAGGCCTTCGCGGCACTGGCCTGGGGGTACATCATGGAGCGGATCGGGCGGCGCCGGAGCTTCGCCATGGGCCAGGTAGTAGGCGTGATCGGCTCAGTAATCGCGGGTGTCGCTGTCATTAGCCGCTCATTCCCGTTATTTCTGGTCGGGTTGGCATTAATGGGCATAGCCAGGGCATCGGCGGACCTGGGCCGCTTCGCCGCAGCAGAAGTCCACCTGCCAGCTTACCGGGGACGCGCCATTTCCAACGTGGTGCTGGGCGGCACCATCGGATCGGTGGTAGGACCTTTGCTGGTGGGACCCACAGGCCTCTGGTCGCTAAAGGTTGGTTTCCCGGAAATGGCCGGACCTTACAGCGTGGGTCTCCTGTTTTGGGGGGTGGCAGGAATCCTGGTGTTCATCGGGTTGAGACCGGACCCTCGGGACGTGGGCCGCGAGTTAGCCCGCCTGAACCCGCATACCGTCCTGCATCTGGGCAGAACCCGCGCCCTGCGCGAGATCTTGCGACAACCGGGGGTGATCGTGGCCATGGTCACAGTGGTGTTCGCCCAGATGGTAATGATAACGCTAATGGTGATGACCTCGGTCCACATGAAGGTATACCATCACCCGCTGACCGCGGTCTCGCTGGTGATCTCCGCTCACACTTTAGGAATGTACGCCTTTTCCATCATCTCCGGAAGACTGACTGACAGGTGGGGGCGGGGCCAGGTGATCATTCTGGGCACGGTTCTCTTGATCCTCTCCTGTCTGATGGCGGCCCCTTCCACGAGCCTTCTACCGCTGGCGATCGCCCTCTTCCTGTTGGGGCTTGGGTGGAACTTCGCTTATGTTGGGGGGTCCACCCTTCTAGCCGACCAGCTTTCGCCCGAGGAGCGGGCCAAGACTCAAGGGTTCAACGACCTGCTGCTGGGGTTCGGCGCGGCCGCCGGGAGCTTTGGTAGCGGAATAGTGTTTGCGGCCAGTGGGTACGGAGCATTGGGACTCGTAGCTGCATCGGCGACACTCGTACCGCTGGGGCTTGGCCTGTGGTGGCAGATGCATGGCCGCCTGGCGCCGTCCGTTCCTTAGATATCTATCTTTCCGATTTTCCTTATCCTGCTTTTCCGGTTTCCTTTTTCTTCTCTGTTCCCTCCTTTCCCTCATGAGATTGCATCATTTTCTTCATCATGGAGCAACAGTTGGTCATGTCCCCTTCTCCGGGGCAGCAGTTTTTCATCATTTCAGCCATTTTTTCGAATTTCTTGAAAGGGAAAGGAAAATCGATTTTCTCGTTACTCTTTTTCTCTTTGTTATCCATAACGTCCTCCTCCTTATAAATTTGGTTTTATGTGAATCCTTTTGACTATAAGACGGAAATCAGGCGGCAAAGGTTACACTTCAAGTGTTTAGCTTCGGCTAAGCTTTGCCCTTTCAACTTTAAAATTTGATCTCATTAACGCATCTACGCATTTACACTTTTACGCGTTTACACATTCAGGCTTTTACACTTTCACGCGTCACGGCTTCACCTCTCGCTTTCAGCTTTGAACTCATTCACTCATTTACGCGTTTACCCGTCTGCACTTCGAATCCTTGCTTTTCCCCTTCCCGCATGCTAAAGTTGTCCAAATTTTTCTTTAAGGCGCTAACAGGAACATTTATTTAACGGGTAGATTAGAACCGCAAACTTATGGCAGAGATTATTCCCTTCAGGGGACTTCTATATGATGTTTCTAAAGTTTCTATCGAGGATGTTGTTGCCCCTCCCTATGACATCATTACGCCTGAACGGCAGGAATTATTATACGCGAAGAGCCCTCATAATGTTGTGAGGATAGATTTCGGCAAAGAAGAACCGGGAGATAATGGAATCGAAAATAAGTACACACGGGCAAAGAGATGTTTTGATGTTTGGATAAAAGACGGCGTATTGATACGCAGCCCTCGACCTTCTTTCTTTGCCTATGAGATTACTTATACGATTCATGAGATAAGAAAGCGGACCCTTGGCTTTCTGTGCCTTGTGAAACTCGAAGAATTGGGCAAAGGGAGCATTTACCCGCATGAATGCACACACTCCAGCCCGAAACGGGACAGGTTGGATCTCCTGAAGGCTTGTGAGGCAAACACCAGCCCTATTTTTTCACTCTACAAAAGCCCGGCAAATGGAATATCCAAGATTCTCTCGAAGATAACTCTTACAAGGCCCTACCTCCAGGCCGCTGACACGCTCGGTAATCTGCATCGGCTCTGGCAGATCGATCATGGCGAGGAAATAGAAATCATCAAACAGGAACTTGCAGACAAGTCTGTCTTTATTGCCGACGGACACCACCGATACGAGACTTCGTTCGAATACTGGAGAGAAATGTCGGCAAAGAGGCCTTCTCCTTCGGACAGGAAATCCTATGATTACACCCTCATGTTTCTCGCCAATATGATGGACGAGGGAATCACCATACTTCCGACTCACCGGCTCATCCGGGAAGTCCCCGAGGATATCCTTGGAAGGCTTTCCAAATATTTCGAGATCGAAACAATCGCAAATGATTTCGACATCCGCAGAAGACTCTTCGGCAGAAAGAATGTTTTCGGTTTCTTCAGGAGACCAGAAAAGGTGTGGCATGTTCTGACTTATCGGGGACGGAATCTCTCGGAAGTCCATCCCAACATCAAGGAAATCGATGTGATCATCCTGCATGAAATGGTACTCAAGAAAATCCTGATGAATCCTGAAATCGGATACGAGATGGATATTGCAAGGGCCCTCGAACAAGTGAATAAGGGAGAGTTTGCTGCAGCTTTTTTCCTGAATCCGACACGGGTTGAAGATGTCGAGAAATCTGCTTTTTCCTCAATCAGAATGCCACCGAAATCTACCTACTTTTATCCGAAACTCTTGACCGGATTAGTACTAAATAAGTGGGAATGATCCCACCGGCTTTGATTCAAACCCTAACGATCGAATGATTTCGTGAAGGCTCTCGGATTGCCATTAACAACTGCACCCTTTTTCGTTGCCGGCCCCATTTATCCGTATCGAACCAGAGAAACGAAAGAAACCAGATCAACCAGAAAGACAAAAGGGCGGGAGCTCTCAGCTTTGATTACTTTGACAGCTTGTTCGTACATGTTTATATTTAAGTAATTAAGGAGGTAATCCAATGAGCGCAAAGCTATTAAAAAGGTTAATGATTGCATTGTTCTCGATATCAGCTCTGACCGGATGTTATGTACATCGTGACAGGGATGATTATTATCGAGATCGGGATTATCGGTACTATCACGATAGGGACGATTCGCACCATCACGATCGGGACGATTGGCACCATTAGAGACTAAACAGTTATTTATTTCTTCCGCAGGTCACGAACGTGTCCTTCGCGTAAAGGAATGCGTTTTTTCCCGGTCTGGTGTTGAATTAAAGGAGATATAAACCATGAGAAAGAGTAATAGAAATTCAAAAATGGGGAAAACAAAAACCACAACTTCTAACATGCCCGATTCGTTCGATTGCTGCTGGGACCCATCCAGTAATTTTTGCTGCGGCAATTTTACCTGCTGTTGTTAGGTAACGGAATTCGGTTCAAGAAGCTCTTCCCTGGAGAAGGAAGGGAGGTTCACAATGGACCAACTTTTGCGTTGCACCGAAACAGGTTTAGATTGTGATTTTGTGATATGCGGTCAAACGAAAGATGAGGTTCTGGATAACGCAAAAGATCACATGAAGGATTTTCACAAGAAAGAATTTTCAAAAGACCTTTATGAGAAACCGCGCACTGCTATTCATGAAGGAGACCGCGAAAAGGAAATTCAAACTGATCAGATTCTTATATTCTGACCGTTATCACATGAAGTCTATTCGTTTTTGATATTTCTCTCAGAATGAAGAAATCGAATTGGAAAAAATTCTCCGCCCATCGGGATCAAAGGAAGGAATGGAATTTTCTAAGAATCCACAAAGACTGATTGGACTGGCTCGGGCGATTTGACACTTCCCAATAACTAGAAGCTTTCCTTCTTTCCCTCGAAAGAGACAATGTTAACAATATAGACCCAAGTATTATCCCGAAGTCCCCACCCTTTTTCTTGTCGTCATAAATGAATACTATAGTCTGTAGATTTTTAGTCTACACTGACAGAACATGTATTTTATTCTGACTCTTGAAGGAGAAATAACTATGACCCCCGAAAAAGCGTTCGGTAATGTCCTCAGAGAAATCCGGCAAGGACATTCTCTCTCACAGGAGGAGCTGCGTTTTGAGAGCGGCTGCCATCGAACGTATATAAGCCTGCTTGAACGAGGGAAGGAGGGCCCGTCATTGAATACAACATGGACACCATTAACCGGATGGAAAAATTGGAAATGGCATTTCCTAAATGAACCAAGGGAGGTATTAAAAAATGAAGAGAATTTACTATTTGATTGAGGTAGAGGGTGGCGTAGAACCAATCGTTGGCGGACCTTACCCTGCAAAGCATGAGCGAGACAATGAAGCCAAGCAAATCCATCGAACGCAACAAGAAGATGACGGCTTGTTCTGGGCTAACATTGATGAACTAGCAGTGCTAACTGTTGGTGCCTACACGGCGGGTTTCTTCTGGAAAGACTCAACAGAGGAGATTCGTTAGGATTGCCGTTGCGATACAAGTCTTGAGTACCAACGATAGACCTCACTATAGTTATAGAATAGGCAGATTTGGTCAAGACCACTTGCGCGGAAAGTTCGCCTGTTGATTTGCTGCAGAAATGCTTCTTTCCGCTCCGCTTGCGCAATAATTCCTGCGCGAGGGAGCTTGAAGTCAATATGAACGTCATTAAACCGAAGAAGGCCAGAATAAATCGGTGTGGAATGTTCTACTTCGAATGCTGCTTCCAATAGATTTTGCGTGGGATGTATCCACAATGCGTCTATTAAAGACAGACTGGCAGCTGGAGCATGTCTGCCAGTCGATGGAATATTTTTAACAAGGTCAAATCGCTGCACGATATTCCAATCAAGAGATGATCTGTCATTTGGGGGTATATATACTGCATGCCCTGTCAATTTACCTATCGCTCCCACAACTGATTGAATCTGATGGTGTGAAAACTCGGTCGGTAGAGAGTAATCTTCTGCCCCTGAAACAGCACCACGAAGTTCAGCAAGGCCGAAATAGGAATCAACGCCGAATCTTCCTGCACGGACAATGTGAAGATCTGTTCCCTCTTCATTCGAATATACGTGCACTTTGTACTGTCCGTCACTCGCAGGCTCAACAGATTGAAAAATAGGAGCAAACTGCTCATACGGAACAAGCAACGGCTCTTTTTGGCCATCCCACAAAAAAGCAATATAGGATGGGAACCCTTCTAAGAGACCAAGATCCTCCTGCCTAAGTCCAAAAAAAGTTGAACCGCCATGATGTAGCTTGGAATATCTGACATAAAGCCGTGCCTTATCTTGAACGCCAAAAAGAGAATTGCTCTTTCCGATTCGGCGCAGTTGTCCAAATCCATTCTCAATCGAAACTAAAAATTCATTTCTTATTAGTGACTTCATCGGGTCCCTCCTTTTGTATAACTATGGGACTACCAGGGAAATCTCGATACATTCTGATCCCGTTACCTATTTTTTCTGCTCTTCTTTTTCTCTGTAATTTAATATCATTAACAGGTCTCTTTGGCAAGGAGATCGCAAGATGGGCTAGGGAGCCTGGCGCCGGCGCGGGGGAGCAAGACGTTAGACAGACTACTTATGGCAGAGCTATAAGGGCATAGAGATGAAGAAATGAAAAGATAAGGAAATAGGGAGATAAGAGACATTTAAGAATTCGGAATTCGGATTGTTGAATGCGGTCGGTACGACCGCCCGTACCGCGCGGAATCTAAAATTAGAAGATCCACACTAACAAGCTCAAGGCTCAGCTTTTTAGACCTCTACTTTATCGGGAGAAAGGCAATGGAATAAGGAGCCAAGCCTCTTGGATGAAGGGAGGAGAATTTCTTAATCAGGCTGGCGATTCGAGAGAATTGATCTCCTGGGAGGGTATAAGGAACGATGAGCACTCCACAGTGGGGGCGTTGGTCGTTGAAGAATCGAACCGTGAGCCTGATGAAATCATCCCTGTTTCTGGTCACCAAACATCTTTTCTCTATTGCTGCAAACTCGAGTTGCTTTTGGTCCGATGCCTCGCACATCCCGGCCTCATGAACACTAAGTGCATCGATTCCACCTCTTCTAAGTATTTCGGCAATCTTGGGGCTGAGGTCTTCATCGAGGTAAAACTTCATGACGACGATCTCATAAAGGGATAACGGTCTCGGAGCTTTTCCTCATTCCATTCTTCATTCCGCTCAATCAGTCGGTCAATCTCCTGGGGATAGATCTTATAATATCCAAGGGCTGCTTTGAGCTGCTCCACGGATAACCAGTGATATGCTTTTTGCAGTCTTTTGAAGTCCTCCTTCACGCTTTTGTAGGCGGCAATCACTTCCCAAACTTCAATCCCTGTTCCCGCCACTCGCGCCCTTCTTCCATTGGTCCCTTCGGCAAACAATATCCCTGGACAGCGCCTCATCTTAATGGCCTCTTGCAGAAGGTCCTTGGTCACATTTGAGAAATCCTGACCAGTTTCTTTAGCCATTTGCTCAATTTCCTTCATGGTCTCCGGCGGGAGACGTAAGCTCTTCTGAACGCCAGCCATAAAAAACCTCCTTTTGCATCGTCATTTTCTATATTACGCTGTCCTACACTGGATGTCAAGACCCTTATGCAAGAGGTAGGTTTGAGGATGACTAAGGTTGATAGGGAGATGCGGAGACGGGGAAATGAGGAGATGAAGAGATGGGGGCGAAAACGAGACGTGGATAGATGAGGAAATGAGGAGATAGGGGGATGAGCAGACGCGGGGATGCACAATCAAAGGCCGAACGAGCGTATGGGGCGGATGAGGTAGAGTTTAATCAACTTTTAAAGTATAATAACGATATGGATTTGGACCGCAACTTTATACGATGAGGAGGATATTCATGAAGAGAAGTACGTCTCTGCTTTTGTTGTTTGTTTTTTGCTTTGTCTCGTTGATCTATTCTGGAGAAGGAATTGCGGGCACCCTTCAAGATGTCAAAACAAGGGGTAAACTGATCGCAGGAGTAAAAACCGACTATCCCCCTCTTGGGTTCTTGGATAAGAAGGGAGTTAATGAAGGGTTCGACATTGACATTGCCAAGGCCATTTCAAAGGAACTTTTTGGCAACGCGGAGGCGATTCAGTTTGTACCTGTTACTTCGGGGAACCGAATTGCATTCATAACTTCAAGGAAGATTGACATTATCGTGGCTACCTTTACGATCACAGAGGAAAGAAAGAGAGAAGTTGATTTCAGTAGCCCTTATTTCATAACCGGTCAGTTGATCCTGGTCCGAGGGGACAGTAAAATTACAAATTACCAGGACTTAGCTGGGAAGAAGGTTGCTACCATCCGAGGCTCAACAGGCGATATTGCCATCGAAGAACTTGTTCCTACTGCGGAGCGGGTTAAGTTCGAACGTAATTTCGAAGCGCTCCAGGCCTTGAAAGAGCATCGTGTGGAAGCGTTTGTGCAAGATTTTATCCTGCTTTTCGATCTTCTTCGGAAAAATCCGGGTCTAAAAATGGCGAATCTGCAACCGTTCCGCCCTGCCCGGTACGGCCTGGGAGTTAGGAAAGGGGACAAAGAATGGCTCGACTTTATCAATTCAACATTACTAAAGATGAAGGAAACAGGCGAGTATGAGAAACTCTTAAAAAAATGGTTTGGTTTGGAGGCAGAAGCTTTATGGAGGTTGTTTAACCAGTGAGGTATTGAGGAGATTAAATTCCTCATGATTCTCGATATATTTTTTTTCGTTGTCGTACGCCCCGTGTTCCGGCAGCAGAGAATCGCAAAGCGCATAGCGCATGGTGTAGCTTGAAGAGACTAATACATTTTAGTCTGGGAACTAGTGTGGAACTGAAATCCGATCCCCTAATGATAATTACAAACTCGATGGAGTTTTTGAAAAGCAAAACTGAGCTTCCAAAGAAACCTAACCAATAGATAGCCCTCTATTTCTGGCCCTCGTTAACTTCGAAGATCTCGTCGGCCTCCATACCATGTGCCTCACGGTGGACAGCTCCAAAGGCCTCCTTGGTCGGAGCTTCGGCAAGGCAGAAAACAGCCCCCTCTTTTTCGCTATGCCAGTAGTTGGTAATATCAACTCCATACTTCCCCTGCACCGCAAGGTCTTTCTTATGCGCCTCATCAACTTGCTCTTTTTTAATATCTCCAACATTTCTATGAATGTCCATATATAGTGCCATTTTACTAATCTCCCTTCGCATTAATTTTATTCCACTTCTGAGTTAGAAGTAACCATGCAACGGTAAAAATTCAAGCAATATGAGTACGATAACTAATGAATTATTGCGTTGGGGTCCCAGCTTGCGGCCGTCAAATATGAAGTAGAGAGCTTTCCCCGGGATATTGATGAGAATGTGATAGGAAGGGGGAAATCGCTTGAGGGTATAGATTGTTCGGACAATTTATGCTCAAGATGTTCGTTTCACGTTAATCTGCGCTCGGTATCCGCAGATATTGCATTAAGGCTGGTTGAGTTTGACAGGATTTAATAAAAGTAGGTTATGATTCGATCGGGTCGACGATTAGGAAACCCAGGTCCCTTCCTGCACTACACCAGTCATATTCGTCTACTGCTGCCCCTGATACGCCGGCAGGCGAAACGAGAAGCATGCCCCGGCCCCTAATGTACTTTCACACCACAGATCTCCGCCCAGCTTATCGACCAACTCCTTAGCCACCGCCAACCCATAGCCATTCGAAGATTCTCCCCCGGTAGCTGCGGAGCTAAGCCGGATACCTCGCCGAAACAGTTTGGCTTGATCCTCTTGGCTCAATCCCGGTCCTTCATCACGTACACTACACACCACACTTGTGATCTCCCCCCGCAGCTGCACCCAAATCTTTTTTCCACCAAAAGAATACTTTACGGCGTTTGAGAGGAGATTGTCCAGTACGGCAATGACAGCCACAGGATCGGTCCATACCGGAGGGATGTCGCTGGCGGACTCAAAAACAATGAAGATATTTTTCCGGTCCGCGATTCGCTGATAATAATGACATGTCCGTCTTACCAGCGGAGCTAAGTCCCACTTCAAGAACCGGAGTTTGGCATCCTTGGGTGCCGACGAAGTCATTAGCTGGCTGACCGTGTGACCCATTAACTCAGTCACATGACGCAATCCTTCAAGCCAATTCCGGATTTGTGGGTCCGCGTGGTTCGCTAATGACCCGAGGAGGAATTCGACGGTTCCCCCTATTACCGACAAATAGTTATTAAGAGCATGCGCTGAGAAAACAATCGCTCCCGGATCAATTGCCGGCATCTTCTCCAGCTCACGAAGCGCTTGCTCCAACTCAGCCTGTGCCGTCAGAATTGCCTTGGTAGCTTCTTCCTTCTCGCTCATATCCCCCCGATCAACGGTATGCAGAACTTACTTACTATCTTACTAATTTAGTAAACTTCGCCCCTTCGACCGTCGCGGCTGCCATCGCTCCCTTCTGGCCAAAGACAAAACCGACAATGGGTTCCTTGGTCTTCACGGTGTCAAAGGATTTTTCCGCGCCAACGTCTACGAAGGCTACTGACGCGTCGACTCCTGCCTTCCAGCCAGAACTGGCCCGAAATTTCTTAAGGGCTTCGTCTTGCGTAAATACAAGTACTAAGTTCATCTTTTGGGCACCGACCTGCAATCCGGCCGAGCCACCTGCAAGGCTATAGTAATCAACGGTCTTTCCTCCAATCCTCAGAGAACCCTCACCGTATTGGCCTCCCACGCCAAGTCCTGCCTTCACAATGTTGGGGATGACGAGCACACCTTTTGAGGCATTAAGAAATTCCTTCCCACCTTTTACTTGCTTGTAGAAAAGCGCCAGGGCTTCGCTGACCTCTCCATTGATCTCCTTGGCTGTTTTCGCATACGAAGGTATGGATAGAAAAGGACTGAGCATAAGTGCTAAACATGCAACCACCCAAAAGATTCTTCCCATTGAAAGTTTCATCGTCTTCATATTCTTACCTCCTTTAAATTGGATTACTCGTTGGGTTGAATCGCCGATAGAAAACACAAAGTTATTAAATCATGGACGCCATGTCCTGTCAATATTAAAGAAAGCTTAAAGAAAGCTTATGAAAATTATCTGTTTGAGGATTTTAGGAGGAAGTCCACAAGAATAGAGATTGCGAAGTGCAAATCTTCGCTTCAAGCTAACCGTTGTGGCTGTATGGCCGAACTGCTAGCACCGGGCCAGCAAGATTGAACTGAGGGATTTCATGAATGAGTTGAGAGGCCAGTTAATAAACGTCGGCGTCTTGATCATCATTCGCCGTACAGAATGGTCTTGACTTGCTCCCTTGTCTGAATTTCTCCTGCCATTTTTTGGGCAGCTTTTCTGTCTTCATACTTGTTCACAAGTACTCTGTAGATGGGAGACCTGTCTTTCGTGATACCAGACTGGGTAAACGCATCGTATCCCTTCTCTTGAAATTTCTTCGTGAGGGCCTCTGCCATTTCTACATCCCTGAAGGCTCCCAGCTGCACCGAATAGAATGGTTTGGGCGAATGAGTTTTCGAAGTTTGCGGAGTTGGATCAGAATCTGCGGGACGGACGGCTCCGGGTGGTTGGGACACACCCTCGGATGAAGCCGAAGAGGGCTGCACAGGCGGGGCGGATGGGACAGAAGATGGCGGGACAGTGGTGCTTGTAGGGGTGTCTGCCACGTTGCTTGCCGGGGGCAACTGCGGTTTCAATCCGGCCTGAGGAGCTACGGATGGAACTCGTGCGGTGGTTTTTACTGCCAGAGAAGGCGGACCCTTCTGGTTTGGCATGAATTTCTGATAAGCCATATAACCTGCCCCGGCAATCCCAAGTATGACGATGATGCCAACGGCCGGCAGAAGAAGGGCAGAACGTTTTTTCTCCGTTTCCCTGACGGCCCGCAATGTGTCGGGTTCTTCCTCTTCGGGGTCCCGGGGAGGAGGTGTCTTTCCCAAAATGGTTCGTGTCTTTTCGATCAGCTCCTCCGGACTGAATGTCGGTTTCAGAAAATCCACGATCCCGTATTCCTCGAGATAAGTAGGGCCGGGCGCTTTTTTAAGAGATGCAAGAATAACGATAGGTACTTTCATCAGGAGCGGGATGCCATGAATTGCCTTGCAGGGGTCGAGTCCGGTCGGCCTCAGGTCAGGGGGCATGACGTAGATCAGTGACGGCTTGAGCAAGTCGGCCATTTCCGCGTTCACATCTTGACTCGACACGTCATAGGTCAAGTAGTTCTCTGCCTCAAGAGTGGAAGTCATTCTCTCGTCAATGTCCTGGCCTGCGTCTACGACGAGTATCGTTTCACTTGGCATAGATCCTCTCAGAGGAGTACAGAGGGCGAGGCCTCATGCTTTAAGCATCGGCGGATGCTCAAAGTGTCTCCCAATATTTTGACGGCATGTCCTGACCAAGCTTGAGAGCGCCGTCCGCGCCCGCAAAGAGCGGGTCTGCAACGCAGGTGACCTTGCAGGTGCCGTATTCCTTCAAAGCATCCTGCATGTACTCGGCTATGCCCCTGATATGGCTTCCTCCGCCTGCAAGAACGATATTGTTCTTTATCTTTACATGGAATTCGGGATCAAACCGGGCGATCATCTCGGTCATCGTCTCGAGGAGCGACGGCATCATACTTTCGCATGCCCGCCGGATCTCATCCTTGATGTCATGCATGATCGGTTTCCCGTTCACCGGCAGCTCGACGCGAATTGGTTCAGGGACATCCCCTACAAAACTAAACTTCTCCTTAAACTGCCGCACCATGTTCTTGTTGCACTTTGAGTTTGGGTATTTCTCAATGAGGTAATTGAAGAGCTGTTCGTCAATATAATCACCCGCCGTGAGAATGGTCCTCTGGTCTTCTTCAGAGGGGATCGTCCCGTGCATGATGCAGAAATCGATGGTCCCGGCACCGATGTCGATAATGAGTGCGTCGTTCAGCAGATTCATTCCGTAGGCGATCGCAAAGGGCTCCGATACGACCATGAGAGTATGCACATATTCCGCAACCGCTCTCCGGATCGCCAGCTTGTTGACTTTCAGCGAATCGGCAGGCACACCGACCACCGCATGAATCTTCTGGCCGGGGTCAGGCTTTGCAAGATCAATCAGGTGCCTGATGATTTCCTTGACCGCCCTCTCGCTGCTTTCGATCCCCTCTTTGATGATGCCTCGTTCCAGGGGTCTGCAGAAATCGAGGGAAAGCCGGTGCTCCAGGGCCTCGGCTCCGAACAGCACCGGTTTACCGACGACCTGCTCCGCGATGAAGTCCTTCGGCCATCCGACGTAGCTCTCGACCCATTCCCGGATACCATGACTCGAAGAGATCGCACTTCGTGACGTTCCAAGATCGATACCGACAAACAGGACATTTTCTTGCTTCAGCTCATCTTTTGGCTTCATGGGTAAGCGCTCCTTTACTGAGATAATCGAAAATACCGGCTGCAAGATAACTGGCAATATTCTCCCTGTGATTTTCAGAACTGAGTTCCCGCTCCTCCTCGCTATTGCTGAGACACGAGACCTCGGCCAGCACGGCGGGCACATCCACTCCAAGAAGGACCACGAAAGGTGCCCTCTTTACGCCGTGGTCTTGTATGTCTTCGCTATGCTTCCTGCTGTTGAGAAACAGGTTCGCCTGGATGGATTCGGCGAACTCTTTAGACTCCTGAAGCTTCAGGGTCTTACCAAGCCTTTCCATGACCTCCTTGAAATCGCTCAGCCCGTATTCCGATCCGGCGTTTTCTTTCTGGGCGAGCTTGAGCGTTTTTTCGTCAGTGGACGGTCCAAAGTAATAGGTTTCAATGATGTTGGGTTTGCGCGGCAAGTAATTGAGATGAATCGAGATGAAGAGGTCAGCTTTCGCTTCCCGAGTAAGGGCGACTCTTTTTTGAAGAGTCACTGTCGAATCGTCCTCCCTCGTCATGAGCACATGGTAGCGACCAGTCTTGATGAGATGGGCCTTCAATCTCTTAGCGATATCGAGTGTAATCTCCTTTTCCATCGTCCCCATTTTTCCGATCGTGCCGGTGGCGGCCCCGCCATGGCCCGGATCGATCATGATCGTCTTGATCTTCAAACCGAGCATGCGGCTGAAGGATACATTTTGACTGTTTAAAAAGGGACTGAATTCGGAAATGTTCGGAGTGCCTGCGGAAGAAACGTCTGCCCCGGGAAGGGGAGGATATTCGGTCATCACCGGGGTGACTGGTGCGGGAAAGGGAACAGGGGACATGTTTATGTTCGGGGTGGGTTCTGCTGGCGCGAACGAGCTGTCATTGTACTGGCCGTGCATCAGGACCGCAAAGACACAGACCACCGCAGACAGAAGAATCCTCTTCAGTAAGGGATGACCCCGCCAGCCAAGGGCTGGCCGGCCCCTGCGGAGCATGGAAAGGTTCTGTTCATATACACCGCGGAGGATGTCTTGACGAATTTTTAAATCGTTCTTTCCGATAAAGGAAATCATGGCACTATGGCATCAACTAGTTATGGTCCAAAATAATCCGATTGAGTAATTTTGGGCAGGTCTCTCTTGTAACGCAGCGGGAGATATCAGGTTTTCTTGCACCGACTCAAGAGACACCCGTTTCCTAAGATTCTTGAGAAGTTTAGGAAGCATATTTTATACCAAAACTTTGACAATTCAACTTCTCGTTTTTAAAAGGTTTTTTTAAAATAGCGTATAGAGGCGTGCTAATTTTTGTTGCTCAGTTCGCGCAACTGGCAAAAAATTGCCCACTTCCATGCCAAAGGCCGTCCTCCAGGGTTCGCGCCAGTCAAAAGGAATGGGGGAACAAATGATGGGGAGATAGGGAGGTGAGGTGACGGGGGAAAAGTCAATACGCCACTCTAATTGCGATTGTGGAATAGGAAAAACTAGTTCAATTTACTCTTTTCATTGTGGCGGTTCCTGAAGTTCCCAGTTTACTCATGCGCTTCGAATCAAAACTTCCTTTAAGGGTCCCGTCTTTCTGGATTTCAAAGGAATAATAAATCGGGATGGACTCCGAGAGAATAGCGTAATATTCTTTTGTCCCTGCAGCGGTCGGGGAGGCGAAAGGACCGTTCGGCTTCACGATGGAATTGACCATCCACTCAATTCTTGGTTTTTCTCCGGGAATAACCTCTGCCTTCTCAAAAAACTGCAAATCTTTCGATTCGTATTTAACATCCGCAACTTCTAAAGTAACATTCGCGATCGTAAGACTAAATGGATACTCCTTCTTGTTATCCCAAAACCCCTCCCACTTCCCAACAAAACCCGACCTTTCGTGCGGAAGATTCGAAGACGACTGAGGCTTACTTTCCGTAATCTTCTTCTGAGGCTCTATCTCTTTCTTCTCATCTTCCACGATCGCAACCAAATAGGCTACGTGGACACCACGGACAATTAAATATTCCACCTTCACTTTGTCTCCCACAAAGGGAATATGGTTCGGATAAACGGTTTTCCACCCTACCCTTAACTGAACAATCTTGCCGTCATTACTTTCTATCGCCAGCCATCTCGGGGAAATTTGAGTGACAGTGCCGTTTAAAATAGAATAATTCTGAGCTAGACCTTCGATAGTCAGGAGCAAAAAAATGATCGATGTAACGAAAAACACCCTTTTCATTTCTCCCTCCTATTGTGATGGATATTACCACTTCTTGAAAATAAGAATGTTTGCTGCAGGGCAAAGAATTATTTCTCGGTCATCACGTCGTCAGGAAGTTCGTTAATATCATCGGGGGTAATGGGAAAATGGCGTGAGAGTAAAACCCCTATTTCCTGGATGGCCTGGGAGAGGGCCTTGCAAGCTTGACCCTCTCTCACCCCCTTGGAAACCTCATTTGCATGTCGGTTAAGGGTCTCTTCATCCATCTTTTCATAGATGCCTCGATCGGCAAGCACCCATATTTTCCTTTCGAGGAGAGAAAGAAAAAAGAGCACCCCTGTATTCTTCTTCGTCTTATAAAGCCCCTTCTCAAAGAAGACCCTCTCGGCCCTCAGCCGGACCGCCTCCTCTTTTCTCCTCATCCCGATAAAGTGTTTTTTCAACGTTTCAATCTTTTTGAAAAGAAACCAGCAGGGGAAGAAGAGTACAAAACTCAGAGGAACATAAGACCAGAGGGAGGAGTGGAAAAAAAGAAGAGAAAAGATCAACGACAAAAGGCTCCCCAGAATAACACCGCCCAGGACCTCTGCCTCGATGTAATGATCGCTTTGGTCGACCACCATGACAACGACCTCACCGATGGTCTTGGATTCGACCTCCTGAATCGTGGCCTTCAGTCTCTCCTTTTCTTCCGCGCTGAAAAATTTATCCGCTTTCATCACCAATCACCTGAGGCCCCGCCGCCTCCGAACGAACCGCCCCCGCCGCTGAATCCTCCGCCACCGCTGAATACACCACCACCCCCAAAGCCACCACCCCCTATGGAGTGACCGCCCATCCATGGGTAGAAGAAACCACCGCCGCGATGCCCGCTTGAACCGTCCCTTCGTCCTCCCATGGAAAAGAGACCGGGGAGGAAGAAGCCCGCTCCAAAACCGACGAGGGCCAGAAGAACGATAGGGAGGATGCCAATGGGAGCGACTGTAAGATGGACAAGGCCGGGAAGACCCGCACCCCCGGCAATTCCCCCGACAATCCGTGAGAGGCTGCCGAGGATAAGGACGAAGACACCAAGAAACAGGAGAAAAGTCAGAAAAGGAGGAAAACCCTTCTGTTTGCGCTGGATCGGCCTCTGCTCGGCTTTGAACTCGCCCCGCGTTGCGCTAATTAATGCAGAGGCACCCGCGATAAAACCGGCGTCAAAATCTCCCTGCTTAAACCTTGGTTTGATGACCTGATCGATAATTCTTCCTGCCATCAAATCCGTTAATCTTCCTTCGAGGCCCCGGCCCACCTCGATCCTGATCTTCCTTTCCTGTTTGGAGACGATGAGGAGGATCCCGTTGTCCTTCTGCTGTTGTCCGATCTTCCAGGCCTCCGCGACTTTGATGGAGAACTCTTCGATGTTTTCACCCTCCAGGGAGGGAATGGTCAGAATCACGAGCTGAGTCGAATCCGATTGCTCAAAGGCCTTCAGCCCTTGCTCGATCTTTGACTTTGCGGAAGGGCTGATCATGCCTGCGTAATCATTGACATAGCCCTGGAGCCTCGGCACATCAAGGCTGTGAGCAACAATAGGCAGACAGCACAATAACAAAATAAAAAATGGAAAAATCTTTTTCATATTCTCAATTAAAAATGGATTTCTTCTTTTCTTCTTCCCTTTCCCCGTATCGCCCTATCTCCCTATCTCCTCATCCGTATCTGTTCATCCCCGATCACCCCATCTGCTCATCACCTCATCTTCATTCTGTTTAGAACTTCACCTGCGGCGCTTTTGCAGCCCCGGGGTCGGCCTTAAAGGGCTCTTTTAGGGTCAGATGGAGCAGCAAACTGTTGGTCAGGCTGTTCGGAAACACCCGGATGGAGGTGTTGAAGACTTCGACCGCTTTATTATAGCGCGTCCTTGCCACATTGATCCTGTTCTCCGTTCCCTCCAACTGGTGCTGGAGGTCCTGAAAGTTCTGGTTCGCCTTGAGGTCAGGATAGCGCTCGACAACGAGCATCAAGCGCGAAAGGGCACTGCTCATCCCGGCCTGGGCCTCCTGAAATTGTGAGAAGGCCTTGGGATCATCGAGGATATTTTTTGAAACCTGCACCGCCCCTACCTTCGCCCTTGCCTCGGTCACTGCAGTAAGAGTTTCTCTTTCATGCTTCGCATACGCCTTGACGACCTCAACGAGATTGGGGATGAGGTCATTTCTTCTCTGATAAGCCGCCTCAACGTCTCCCCATGCTGCCTTGACCGCCTCCTCATTCTTCTGCATCGTGTTATACCCGCAGCCGGAGAGTCCGGTCAGGACAAAAATGGACAAAACAAAGCTAATAAAAAGCAATCTTTTTTTCATCTTCTCCTCCTGAAAGGGAATTAGATATGTCCTCCGTTTCACCCAAGCCCCGTAATGTTAGAGTATCATAATTTAATAAAAATTTTGTTTCAAGCTCCAGAGGAACTGATGAGGAGATGAGGGGATAGGGGGATGGGAGAGGCCGAATTTTAGCTAAGAATGCCCACAACCGTTAGTGTTATTAAGATTTGGGCAAGGATGACCGCGCTAATCAATAAAGGTCGATTGGCCATATATTTTTCGATACCTGTAACCTTAGAAGAAAACATCGAGATGTTCGCTAAATTGAATACAATGATTGCGGCCAGAAGTGCCCAGCCCCCCTTGTAGATCCACCAGCAGAAAATGCCGTACCCGATCTCCAACACGAACGCAACCATAGGATATTTAGCGTAAAGCCCAAGTCCTAATTTCGGACCGTAGATAAAAGGTGCGATGCCAATATCATTGCTATGCGTGATCAGGTCAAGAATAAGATGGGAAATCACCCCGATGCCTACGGCAAAGCCCACATCCGGTCGGCTCAATCCTTTACTCATGATGAGCCATGCCACTAACGCTACGCCTACCATCGTTACTATGGAATGGGAGAATGGCATGTGTGACAGGTGAACGTCACCTACATACCTAACCTTGTCCTCGGTCGTTGTCCTTTCCACCCCCAGAAAGTTCAAAATGACCCATACGATCTCCATAAATTGGACTGAGATCAGCAGCCAAACGATTGGAACATTAACAAATTCCTTCCTGATAATGAGAGCAGTCGCAGCATGATTAATCGCAAACATGGTTTTCCTTCATCCGGTCACATCTCTGCCCATTGGTTAGCGAGCGAGAAACCGATAGGTGATACCATTCGGCAGGGTCAACCGGGCGGATTGATCTCCGAAGCAAGGTGCCAGTAGATAACGTGGGCATCAATGGGAGAAAATATTCGTAACCCTTAATTTCGTCTGTACAATTCCTTTTGGTACTCGTCCTGCTTCTGGCTTACCTCAAGAGCATACTTCAGATTCGGATTTGTAGCTTTCTCACCGTTATTGTAGTCCGTCAGGGTTTTCGCCATTCTAACCCTATCGTCCTTTACGTGCGAATATCCATCATAGAAATCCTTAAGAATCTGGCACCCTACCGTTATATTCATAAATGGATCGGTCATTGCCCTTCTGTTTACTTTCAAATTAAGCTTATTTACATACTCATCCCATTTGAAAGGCATGATCTGCATCAGCCCCTGTGCGCCCTTGTTAGACCTGGCATTGGGGTAGAATTCCGATTCCTGATCGATGACGGCCATGATAAGCGCCAACGGAAGTTGGAGCTCTCTCGATCTCCTGACAATCGCCTCTGCAATATCAAGCCCTTGACCGAGGCTATAGCCCTTCGTTCTCAGGATTCCATAAAGTTTATCTTTGGTGTGGTATTCATCAATGATCGACTCCACAAGGGAGTAAGAAGAAATGGTTTTCTTTTCCTGGGTGATGACCAGCGACAGAGCTGCGATCGTAACGGCATAAACAAAGCTTACAAGAATAAATAAGAAAATCCACCTTCTTCGAGCCCTCACAAAAGTCTCTTTTAAAACGACTCCGGAAAGAGATTTCCTTCCCATAACTAACATCCTCCGTTTCTGGCTTTTTTGAAAGTCTTGAAGCCTTTATTAGTGAAAAAAGTTTTTTAGGTTAACACAATTTTACGACCCTGCCCCTGAAATAAGAATACGTTGAGTTCCCCATTTTGGCCTAAAAAATACTCTATTTTTATACCCTATAGAAATGGGAGATAGGAGATAAGGAGAGACGTCCGAACGTGTGGAGTGCGCCTGCCTGCCCTACCGGCACGTAGGGAATGCGGAATAGAATAACTAATTCAAAGATGGCGAAGCATAGACCACAAGACCCATTTGGTTTGGAGACCAAATGGGTCTTGCAGGTTTTCAGAGATCGTTGAATCGGTAAGAGATCGGTTCAAATCAACTGGGTGACATCTTCCGCTACTTTTGGGTACTTCTCGAGCATATCCTTGTCGTGGCCGGGAAAGAGCATGCTGAGATCTCCCTTGACCTTATCGCGCAGCCTTGTGTAGGTATTCAACCAAGCAGGCAGATCCGTGATCAGGCAGCTTGGATTATCCTCCACAAAACTTCGGTGAATATGGGCGCAGTCGGAACAGAGGATCGCCAGCCCTTTTGCCGTGTTCACCGCCATCGATTGTAATGCCGGCGTATGTCCCGGCGTCAGGAGCAGCTTAATCCCAGGAAGAATTTGCTGATCCCCCTCAATGAACACGAGCCGATCCGATCCCCTTAGATCTCCAAATTGTTTGTTCGCTACAGGGTCGCCAACCGCGGCGTAAGGAAGCCTTCGGGAGATTGGATCGTAGACCCAGAAGTCGTATTCTTTTCTCTGAACATAAATCTTCGCATTGGGAAATAATTCGATTCCTCCGCCATGATCGAAATGGATATGGGAGATGACGAGGTGCTCCACCTTTTTCGCATCAATCCCGATGCGAGCCAGGGCTTGATCAGGGGAGACATATCCTGTAAGTTTTCTCTCGGCAGCCAAGGCCGGCCGCACCCCGGAATCGAACACGATTGTCTTTCCTCCCCCCTGGACTGCCCAGATGTAATAGTTCCGTGAGATCGTCTTGTCCCATTCCTTGTTGAAAAAAACCATGGCCACGGAGCCTACAAAGGGCCCCGCATACTTGAGCGCGAAGATTTTGTATGCCGGTGCGTCCGCAGCCTCGGCCACGCCCTTTTTCCCCACCACTCCCGCAGCCATCATCCCCAGGGATGCTGCACCCAGTGTGGCAGCTCCGGTTTTCAGAAACTCTCTTCTTTTGACTTCCATCTGTTTTTCCTCCTTTCTTTTTGGGTGGCTCAAAACACTTTTATCAAAAAAAGAAAACGGTGAAAACGACTTTATCAGAATTGGTCGTCTTGTCAACATCAAAATAGGTTACGAATCCCCTCCTCATCTGAACTGCCCTACTCCACCAGTAAAAGGCCGAAGCGGTTCGTTACTTCCTCATATCCCTTCACGACCTGAATCGAATAACCCATCTTCCGGGCCGTGGCATAAACATCGACTCCGAAGGCTTCCAGAGTAGGGCGGGAGGTCAGCGGGCTCCGGCATTCGCGCTTGGTGTTCTTGCACTGTTCGCATAAATTGCATGGGGCCGGCGTAAAAGCAAAGGCCTTGTAAAATCCCGAGAGGAAAACCTCTCTTTCCAAGGCGAGCACCCGTTTGTTCACTTCCCGGGCCCACCGAAATCGTTCCTTCGGATCACCGAATGTTTTGACGATGTGGTAGAAGAGACCGGAATGGTATTCCCGGAAAAATGCCTTGCACTCAACCACGGGAGGAACCTCCGGCGGGCAGCAGGCCTTTTGGCCGTAACGCGGACAACCATAAACACATTTTTCCCTTACCCAATGCTGCGGCCTGATCGACGTCCCTGGATCCATCCATTTAAAGTCTTTCAACTCGTGGGTCCGGGCCAATTCCTCAATCTGCTTCATCGCTGCTTTGGTCATCTATGTCTCCCTTCCTTCCTTTGCTGTGTTCAAGCATTATATCTTGGAATGTCACATTAAGCCATTTAGGAAAAAATTTAAGGACAGCACTCTCTTGGGAAGGACTCGCGCCGGGGGAGGAGTGCGTCTTGGATGGAATTCATTCGCTTCAGTGATTAAATTAAGATTGGATGAGTGGTCGAAAAAGGAGGGAGAAAGATGAAAAAAATCCTAAGTTTAATTGCGGTGTTATCCATTTTGACACTGGGTCTTATGGTCGCTGTTGTTTACGCCTCTGAATCCAACTCGCGGGGCTGGGACAGATCCTATCAGGCCAGCGAAGTTATTGGACTATGGGTAACGAATCATGAAGGAAAATACCTGGGAAGAGTCCAGGACTTTGTGTTTGACCCAGAGGGTCATGTCATCTTCGCGATTGTTGGATACTCGAGGTTTAATTGGAGAGTCATCGGCGAGAATTCAGTGGCAATCCCCTTCAGTGCATTGAGTTACGATCGGAACGCAAAACACCCTATGGTCGTGACTGATATCGCCTGGGAGAAATTTAAGTCTGCTCCGAGGTTCGCGAAAAATGACTTGATGAATCGCCAAAAGGAAGCAGAGATTTACCGATACTTTGGTCAACAACCTTATTGGACAGAAGGTCACATGGCGAAATAGGCTCCGTGAATCGAAGGCTGGAACAATTCGGAATAATTAGGCATTCTTTCGCCAGACAGGTTTATTTGTTGACAAAGAGAAACCCTATTACTAACTTTTTATTATAAAAAGAACCGAGAAGGTCGGAAAGGCCACGAAGTCCTGATTAAACAGAGGAGGTAAAAACATGAAAACGATGAAATCATACATTGTGGTTTTATTCACTTTAGTGGGGTGTTTAGCCCTTTCGCTAAGCCCATTCCTAGTTTCAACCTCGAGCGCCAGAAGCAAGACGCCCCATGAGATTAACTCAGAGGTGGATAGCGCCTTAGTGCTTTTTTCGCATCAGGTACGGGGAGGGAAAGAGCTTCTCAATTCTGCGAAAGGGATCCTCGTAATTCCAAACATGGTGAAGGCGGGGCTTGGTTTGGGAGGCGAGTATGGAGAAGGGGCCCTTAGGGTACATGGAAAGACAGTAGCCTATTACAACATTGCAGGTGGTTCCATAGGGCTCGAAATTGGTGCGGAGAAAAAGGATTTAGTCCTGCTGTTTATGCAAGACAGCGCTCTTGATAACTTCCGAAGGAGTTCTAATTGGACTGCAGGGGTCGATGCAGCAGTAACCGCGATCGATACCGGGAAGGAAGGATATACTGATACCCAGGCCATGAATGCCCCTGTTATAGCATTCGTTTTCGGTCAGAAAGGTTTGATGTTCGATGCATCGATAGAAGGTACTAAGTTCTCAAAAATGGACAAAAGCGATGAGATGTTAGGAAAAAGATAAACTTCTAGTGTAGTGTTACAGTGGTATCTTTACAATCATTTGGATTCGTGTTATGAATGGGTTCATGTGGAATCCAGCGCAAAAACTGTCGATGACCGAAGGGCAGCGCACGACTCTGAAAGCCTGGGT